>Ga0335075_10000297_pt1 | contig 91118 bp, 73 predicted proteins | sample Lox_Sample_24_FD_206723 | JGI IMG/M metagenome (GOLD analysis project Ga0335075, IMG submission 206723) | Soil microbial communities from Loxahatchee National Wildlife Refuge, Florida, United States - Lox_Sample_2.4 | ecosystem: Environmental > Terrestrial > Soil > Wetlands | place: USA... | reverse complement strand
GAGGGGATTTTAGAGGAGATCAAGGGCCTGACGCTGCTCGAGGCCGCCGATCTGGTCAAGAAGATGGAAGAGGCCTTCGGCGTTTCAGCGGCTGCTGCGGCGCCCGTGGTGATGGCGGGCGGTGCAGGGGCGGGTGCGGCAGGCGCGCCGGCTGAGGAAAAGACGGAGTTCAGCGTCGTCCTGACCGAAGTGGGCGCCAACAAGATCAATGTGATCAAAGCGGTCCGCGAAGTCACCAGCCTGGGCTTGAAGGAAGCCAAGGACCTGGTCGACGGCGCCCCCAAAATGGTGAAAGACGGGGTGAACAAGGACGAGGCGGCCACCATCAAGAAGAAATTCGAAGACGCCGGGGCAAAGGTCGAGATCAAGTAGTGCAGTCCGCGTCAGCGCCAGCCGGACTGCGAAGGAATTCTCGTTTCTACGCGCTCCTGTGAGCCAAGGCACTTCAAAAAACGTCCTATCCGGACCGGCGGTGCGGGTGTCTCTCCGCGCCGCCTTTCCGTCGTCATTATCGAAGGGGATTGTCCATGAGTAATCGTAACGGTAACCGCGCAATTCGGGAGCGAGAGCGCCTGGATTTCGCCAAGATCAAGACGGCGGTGCAGATCCCGAACTTGATCGACGTACAGAAAAAATCCTACCAGCGCTTCCTGCAAATGGATTTGCTGCCCAGCGAGCGCGAGGATACCGGCCTGCAGTCGGTGTTCGCTTCCGTGTTTCCGATTCAGGATTTTCGCGGGCTTTCGCAATTGGACTTCGTGGATTACGCGATCGGCAACTGGGAGTGCAAGTGCGGCCATCTGCGCGGCCTGCATCACTTGCGCGCCACCTGCCGGAATTGCGGCGCGTCGGTAGTCACCAATCCGTATAAGACGGGCGACGTGCTGTGCACGAAGTGCGGCACGTTCAACAAGAACACGCCGACCTTTTGCAATAAGTGCGGCGACCCGGTCACTCTGCAACTGAAGTACGACGTGAATGAGTGCCAGGAGCGCGGCATGACCTATTCCGCGCCGCTCAAAGTCACCATCCGGCTAACCATTTACGACAAGGATCCGGACACCGGCGCGAAATCCATTCGGGACATCAAGGAACAGGAAGTTTTCTTCGGCGACATTCCGCTGATGACCGAGAACGGCACGTTCATCATCAACGGCACCGAGCGCGTCATCGTCAGCCAGTTGCACCGCTCGCCGGGCGTGTTTTACGAAACGGCCAACAACCGCAGCTACTTTCTGGGGAAGATCATTCCCTATCGCGGGTCGTGGGTCGAGTTCGAGTACGACAGCAAGAACATTCTGTACGTGCGCATCGATCGCAAGCGCAAATTCCTGGGCTCGATCTTCCTGCGCGCGCTGGGAATGAAGACCAACGAAGAGATCTTGCGCACCTTCTATCAGGTGGAGCGGATTTCTCTGCGCGACAACGAACTGTTCTGGAACGTCAGCGAGGGATTGGTCGACCGCAAGCTTTCGCGCGAGATCAAGAACCCCAAGACCGGCGAAGTGGTGGTCGCCGCGCACAAGCGCATCAGCGAGGCTCTTTTTAAGGAGCTGGGCAAGGCGCATGTGACGCAGGCGGAGATTGGCGTGGCCGATCTCGAGGGTGCCGTCACTGTCGGCGAGCTGGTGAACCGCCAGACCGGCGAAGTATTGCTCGAAGCCAACAAGCCGTTGACCGCGGAAGTTTGGACGGCGATTGCCGAGGCGGGCATCACGGAAGTGGACGTCTGCTTCCCGGACCGCGACGAAGTCGGCAACATCGTCACCCGCACTCTCGAGAAGGACTCGATCCATTCGCCCAAGGAAGCGCTGATCGAAATCTATCGCAAGCTGCGCCCGGGCGATCCTCCCACGCTCGAAACCGCTACCGCGCTCTTCAATGGCATGTTTTTTGATCCGCGCAAGTACGATTTCAGCAAGGTCGGGCGCTTGAAGTTCAACATCAAGCTGGGCATCGAAACGCCGCTTGAAAAGCGCACGCTCGATCCGGGCGATTTCGTGTCCGCCATCAAGTACTTGCTGAAGCTGCGCCGCAACGTTGGAACGGTGGATGATATCGACCATCTCGGAAACCGCCGCGTCCGTGCGGTGGGCGAGCTGCTCGAAAACCAGTTCCGCATCGGCTTGGTCCGCATGGAACGCGCCATCAAGGAAAAGATGTCCGTGTACCAGGAAATGTCCACGGCCATGCCGCACGACCTGGTGAACGCCAAGCCGGTGATGGCCGCGATTCGCGAGTTTTTCGGGAGTTCGCAGCTTTCGCAGTTCATGGACCAGACCAATCCGCTGAGCGAAATCACCCACAAGCGGCGGCTTTCCGCACTTGGTCCCGGCGGACTTTCGCGCGAGCGCGCCGGATTCGAAGTGCGCGACGTGCATCCCACGCACTACGGCCGCATCTGCCCGATTGAAACGCCGGAAGGCCCGAACATCGGCTTGATCAGCTCGCTTTCTTGCTACGCGCGGATCAACGACTTCGGGTTCATCGAGTCGCCCTACCGCAAGGTAAAGGGCGGACGCGTGATCGACTACGTGCAGATCGTCAATGCCGGTGACAGTGAATTCAAAGCCGGTGAAATCGTCGAGCGTGAGAAAGTCGAGGAGACAAACGACGAGCTTAAGCGCCGTCGCGTGGTGGTCGAGCCGCACGCCTTCTACCTCTCGGCATGGGAGGAAGACCGCTATGTGGTCGCGCAAGCGAACGCCCCTCTCGACGAGAAACTGCGCATCACGACCGACCTGGTGAACTGCCGCCAGGCCGGCAACTTCGTGCTCAAGAGCCGCGATGAAGTGGACTACATCGACGTTTCGCCCAAGCAGCTCGTGTCCGTGGCCGCCAGTCTGATTCCGTTTCTGGAAAATGACGACGCCAACCGCGCGTTGATGGGCTCGAACATGCAGCGCCAAGCCGTTCCGCTCATCAAGGGCGAGGCGCCCCTCGTGGGCACCGGCATGGAGCGCGTCACCGCACGCGATTCCGGCGCGGTGATTGTCTGCAGGCGCGACGGCATCGTCGATCAGGTGGACTCGGAACGCGTGATCGTGCGCGTTGAGTCCGACCAGTCCGGCGTGCTCAGCCGTGAAGTCGGTTCGGATATTTACCTTCTGACCAAATTCAAGCGCTCGAATCAGAACACTTGCGTCAGCCAAAAGCCGCTGGTCCGCGCGGGAGACCGCGTGAAGCAGGGGCAAGTGCTGGCCGACGGTCCCTGCACCGATCGCGGCGAACTCGCTCTCGGACGAAACGTGCTGGTGGCGTTCATTCCGTGGCGCGGGTACAACTTCGAAGACGCCATCCTCGTCAGCGAAAAGCTGGTGAAGGAGGACTACTACACTTCGATTCACATCGAGGAGTACGAAATCGAGGCGCGCGATACCAAGCTTGGTCCCGAGGAAATCACTCGCGATATTCCCAACATCAACGAGAGTTTCCTCCGTAACCTCGACGAAAGCGGCGTAATTCGCATTGGCGCCACCGTCAAGCCCGGTGACATCCTGGTCGGCAAGGTTACGCCCAAGGGCGAAACCACGCTGACGCCGGAAGAAAAGCTGTTGCGCGCGATCTTCGGAGAAAAGGCCGGAGACGTTCGTGACGCGTCTCTCTATTGCCCGCCGGGCATCGAGGGCACCATCGTGGACGTGAAGATCTTCTGCCGCAAGGGCGCGGAGAAGGACGAGCGGCACAAGGCCATCGAAGCAGCGCACGTGGCCAAGCTCGAAAAGAACCTCGCCGATGAGATTCGTATTCTCACCGACGAGCGCTTGAAGCGCTTGAACGATTTGCTGGGAGGCCAATCACTCGTGGCTGACCTGCACGACGAGCGCACCAACAAGCGCCTGCTCAACAAAGGCACCGAGCTAACGCGCGACATCCTGGAGAAAATCTCGACGCGCAACCTGAAGCGCTTGCGCCTCAACGACAAAGATCCTCTGCTAATCGAGAAAATCGATGAAATCGAGGAGATGACCTCGCGGCAGATCGACGTGCTGCGCAAAATCACCGACGAGCGCGTTGCGAAGCTCAAGAAGGGCGACGAGCTTCCGCCGGGCGTCATCAAACTGGTGAAGGTCTATATCGCCATGAAGCGCAAGCTTTCCGTTGGCGACAAAATGGCCGGTCGCCACGGCAACAAGGGCGTGATCGCTCGCATCGTTCCGATCGAAGACATGCCGTACATGCCGGATGGCACGCCGATGGAAATCGTGCTCAATCCGCTCGGCGTTCCTTCGCGTATGAATGTGGGTCAGATTTTGGAAACGCACCTCGGCTGGGCTTCGAAGGAACTCGGCGAGCGCGTCTCCGCCCTGATCGATTCAGACGCGCGCGCCGAATCGGTGCGCAAGTGGTTCAAGGAGGCTTTCGGTCCCACCTCGGTTTGGAAGACCATTTCCGAGTTGGACGACGAAACCTTGCTCGAAGTGGCGCACGGGTTCCGCGAAGGCGTGCCGTTCGCAACGCCGGTTTTCGACGGCGCTCGCGAAAACGACATTCGCCACCTGCTGCGATTCACCGAGCTTCCTGATAGCGGCAAGATCCCGCTTTACGACGGCATGACCGGCGACGAATTCGCTCAGACGGTCACCGTCGGCTACATCTACATGCTCAAACTGTCGCACTTGGTTGACGACAAAATCCACGCCCGTTCGATCGGCCCGTATTCCTTGATCACCCAGCAGCCGCTCGGCGGAAAGGCCCAGTTCGGCGGACAGCGCTTCGGTGAAATGGAAGTTTGGGCGCTCGAAGCGTATGGCGCAGCGCACATTTTGCAGGAGCTGCTCACCGCCAAGTCGGACGACGTGTATGGCCGCGCGAAAATTTACGAGGCCATCGTGAAGGGCGAGCCGGGCATTGAGCCCGGAGTGCCCGAGTCGTTCAACGTCCTGGTGCGCGAGCTGCAGTCGCTGTGCCTGGATGTGGAGCTGATGAAGCGTCAGAAGCCGCAGTTGGAGAAAGCCGAGGCGGCCGATTAGCTGCGCGCGGCGCGGATGTTTCGCGCCGCAGCGTCCCACAAGTTTCTGAGTTTTATAACCCCGGCATAGTTCGGGGAGGAGGCAGCCCTTGTATCGTTCTAGCCCTTATGACCGTGCCAGCCAGATCGCGGATTTCGATTCCATTCGCATCAGCCTGGCGAGTCCTGAAAAGATCCGGTCGTGGTCGCATGGCGAGGTGACCAAGCCGGAAACCATCAACTACCGCACCTTCAAGCCGGAGCGCGACGGCCTGTTCTGCGCCAAGATTTTTGGCCCCGTCACCGACTGGGAGTGCTTGTGCGGAAAATACAAGCGCATGAAGCACCGCGGAGTGATCTGCGATAAGTGCGGTGTGGAAGTCACACTCAGCAAGGTGCGCCGCGAGCGCCTGGGCCATATCGAACTGGCCTCGCCCTGTTCCCACGTCTGGTTTTTCAAGGGCCTGCCCAGCCGCATCGGCTACCTGCTGGACATCACCATGCGTGACCTCGAACACATCCTCTACTTCGAGACCTTCGTGTGCATCGATCCTGGCGAGGTTCCTTCGCTGCGCGAAAAGGAAATCCTGCCCGAAGAAAAATTCCGCGAGCTGCAGCGCGATAATCCCGGCAAGTTCCAGGCCGGCATGGGAGCCGAAGCCATCAAGGAGCTTCTCCGCCGCGTGGATGTGGACAAGCTTTGCGACGAGCTGCGCGAAAAAATGAAGGTCGATCCCAGCCTGCAGAAGCGCATCAAGTTCGCCAAGCGGCTGAAGGTTCTCGAGGCGTTCCGCAAGAGCGGCAACAAGCCCGAGTGGATGATTCTGGACGTGATCCCGGTGCTTCCGCCGGAGTTGCGCCCGCTGGTGCCTCTCGACGGCGGCCGATTCGCCACATCCGATTTGAACGACCTATATCGCCGCGTCATTAATCGCAACAACCGGCTGAAGAAGCTGATGGAGTTGCATGCTCCGGACGTGATCGTGCGCAATGAAAAGCGCATGTTGCAGGAAGCGGTCGACGCTCTATTCGACAATGGCCGCCGCGGACGCGTCCTGCGCGGCACCAACAACCGCCCGCTCAAGTCGCTTTCCGATACTCTCAAAGGCAAGCAGGGCCGCTTCCGCCAGAACCTTCTCGGCAAGCGCGTGGACTATTCCGGCCGTTCCGTAATCGTCGTCGGTCCGGAACTGAAGCTTCATCAATGCGGTTTGCCGAAGAAGATGGCGCTCGAGCTCTTCAAGCCGTTCATCTATCACCGGCTCGAAGCTGCCGGACATTGCACCACCATCAAGCAGGCCAAGGAGCTGGTGGAAGCGCAGGAATCGATTGTGTGGGACATCCTTGAGGATGTGATTCGAGAGCACCCAGTCCTGCTCAACCGCGCTCCCACGCTTCACCGCCTCGGCATTCAGGCGTTCGAGCCCACGCTGGTGGAAGGCAAAGCCATCCGCATTCACCCGCTTGTTTGCACCGCGTTCAACGCGGACTTCGACGGCGACCAGATGGCCGTGCACATTCCACTTTCACCCGAAGCCCAGGTGGAAGCATCGGTCCTGATGCTCAGCTCGCATAACATCCTTTCGCCGGCGAACGGCGGCCCATTGGCCGTCCCAACGCAGGACATGGTCCTCGGCATCTACTACATGACCAAGGCCAAGCCGCAAGCCAAGGGTGAAGGGCGAGCCTTCGGTTCCACCGAAGAAGTGCTGATGTCGCTCGACGCCGGCGAGGTGGAAATCCTCACCCCGATCCGTATGCGCTATACCGGCGAGGTGATCGACCTGACCAACGCGTTCGACGATCAGGACGTGTCGCACACCGAACCAGTGCACCTGAACAAGCAGTTCCTGCAGACCACGGTGGGCCGCGTGATCTTCAACGACCACCTGCCGTCGGACATGCCGTTCATCAACGGCTTGCTCAAGAAAAAGGGCGTGCAGTCCGTGGTGCAGTATTGCTACCTGCGCTACGGCTTGGACAAGACCGTGCAGGTGCTCGACCGTTTGAAGGAACTCGGCTTCCTCTACGCCACCAAAGCCGGAGTTTCGATCGGCATCGTGGACATGGTTATCCCCAGCGTGAAGCCCAAGCTGGTGGACGCCGCTGAACACGAAGTTGTCAAAGTTCAGCAGCAATATCTCGATGGCGCCATCACCAACGGCGAGCGCTACAACAAAGTCATCGCTATCTGGAGCGACGTCACCGAAAAAGTGGCCGATGAAATGTTCAAGGCCCTCGAGGAGCAGGATAAGCAGGGCGTGATCAATCCAATCTACGTCATGGCCGACTCTGGTGCCCGAGGATCGAAGCAGCAGATTCGGCAGCTTTCCGGAATGCGCGGATTGATGGCCAAGCCTTCGGGCGAAGTTATCGAGACGCCGATTACCTCCAATTTCCGCGAAGGCCTCACCGTGTTGCAGTACTTCATCTCCACCCACGGCGCTCGCAAGGGCTTGGCGGATACGGCGCTGAAGACCGCCGATTCCGGCTACCTAACGCGGCGTTTGGTGGACGTGGCTCAAGACGTGATCATTAACGAGTTCGACTGCGGCACGGCCGACGGAATTTTCGTCGAACCGATTTTGGAAGCTGGCGTTGAAGTCGAGCCTTTGCGCGATCGCGTGATTGGGCGCGTGTCTCTCGAGAAGATCAAGGACTACGAGGGTAACGTCATCGTCGAGATCAACCAGGAGATTACGGAAGAGCTCGCCAATGCCATGCAAGCTGCGGGCATTGAGCGCGTGAAGATTCGCTCCGTGCTCACCTGCGAATCCCGGCGCGGCGTGTGTGGACGCTGCTATGGCCGCAACCTGGCCACCGGCCGCTTCGTGGAAATGGGCGAGGCCGTCGGCGTCATCGCCGCTCAGTCGATCGGCGAACCTGGCACGCAGCTCACCATGCGTACGTTCCACATCGGCGGCACGGCAACGCGCGTCACCGAACAGTCCAAGGTCGAGGCCCGCAACAACGGGTTCGTGAAGTTCATTGACCTGAACGTGGTGGAAGGCCGCGGCAAGACCATTGTCGCCATGAACCGCTCGGGCTTGATCGCTGTGGTGGACGAAAAGGGCCGCGAGAAAGAGCGGCACCACGTCGTTTACGGCGCGCGGTTCAAGGTCGAAGACGGGCAGCCAGTCACCGCCAACCAGATCATGGTTGAGTGGGATCCGTACACCTTCTCGATCCTCACCGAATCGGCCGGGACTATCGAGTTCAAGGACCTGCAGCCCGGCATCACCATCGAAGAGCAGGTGGACGAGGTCACCGGTCTTTCGCAGTTGGTGGTCACGCTGCCTCTCGGCGACGAGAAGCACCAGCCGACGATCCTGGTTCGCGATTCGCAGGGACGCGCCCGCAAAAAGTACCTCATGCCCTCTCGTGCTCACTTGATGGTGGCCGATGGAGATGAAGTGCAACCGGGCGACGTGCTCGCGAAGATTCCTCGCGAGACCACCAAGACCAAGGACATCACCGGAGGTCTCCCGCGCGTCGTGGAACTCTTCGAAACGCGCAAGCCCCGCGATCCCGCGGTCATCAGCGAAATCGACGGCGTGGTCAAGTACGGCGAAATCGCCAAGGGCCAGCGCAAGATTTACGTGGAAAGCGAGGACAGCCGCACCATCAAGGAATACTCGATTCCGCGCGGCATTCACATCAACGTGCAGGAAGGCGAACATGTCCGGGCCGGCGAGCCGCTCATTGACGGTCCGCTGAATCCGCACGACATCCTCGCCGTTCTGGGCGAAAAGTACACGCAGGCCTACCTGGTGAATTCGATTCAGGAGGTCTACCGGCTACAGGGCGTCAACATCAACGACAAGCACATCGAAACCATCGTCCGTCAGATGATGCGGTGGGTGAAAGTTGAAGACGTTGGCGACACCACGTTCCTGCTCGAAGAGCAAGTGGACAAGTTCCGCTTCCGCGAGGAAAACGACCGCATCATCCGCGAAGGAGGGCGACCGGCGACCGGCCGTCCGCTGCTCCTCGGAATCACAAAAGCGTCGCTTTCCACCGACTCGTTCATCTCCGCGGCCAGCTTCCAGGAAACCACCCGCGTGCTTACCGAGGCGGCGATTTCCGGGAAGGTGGACTATCTGCGCGGCCTGAAGGAAAACGTCATCATGGGCCGCCTGATTCCCGCGGGGACCGGACTGGAACGCTACCGCAACATTCAGCTCCTCACCGAGATTCCCAAGGAGGAGCCGGAACCGATCGAGCCCGAACTTACGCCGGAAGAAGCCGCAGCTCTGGACTTCCTGCGCAAGGATGCGGACGCGGTCGCTGAAAGCTAGTGGGTCCCAGGAGGATTGCTATCCTGAGGTGGCAATGCCGCCGAAGGATCCCTCTTTAGGCGAAGTCGATTCAACGGGCGGGCTCTGGATTTCCAGAGCCCGCCTTTTTTTGTTTCAGGCCTGTTGAACAGATTGGTAAGTGGCGCGGCATTATTTCCCCGCATGGACGGCCTCGCTTGTAAAATTTCGAGTGAGCGCAACCGGCACACTTGTTGTGCGGCTGCTGCTTGTTCAAATGCCGAAACAAACTCATCACGATACGCCTGGCTCCGAAACCCTACCCGAATCTTCAATTCAGCGGCTTACGGAGCTGATCGCGCGTTCGCAGCGCGGCTATCGAGAACTTATCGACAATCTGGATCAGGCCCTTTTCACGTTGTCGCTCGAGGGAGAGATTCGCGTCGCTAACTTGCGCATGTCGCAGATTATCGGAGCGTCCTTTCACGACTTGATCGGGCACAAGCTCAGCGAATTCGTGGAATCGCCCAGTCTTGCTCAGGCGCAGCACGCCTTGCCGCAGCTTCTTCAAAACGGATCCTGGTCCGGCACGATTGCGCTTCGTCTAAAGCGCGATGGAGAACGGCGTCATTTTCAGTGTTGGTTGCAGGTCGTGCCTGAAAAAGGAGAATCGCCCTCGATTGCCGGCTGGGCTCGGGACGTCACCGAACAACACGAGATCGAAGGGAAACTCCGTCGCGAGCAAGAATTCGTTCGCCGTCTGGTCGAATGCTTTCCGGATATGATTGCGGTCCTGGATCGCGACGGCCGGTTCACGTACTTGAGCGAGCGTGCGAGGGAGATACTCGGAGTTTTGCCTCAGGAATACCTGGGCCGAAAAATCGGAAGCGCCACCCATACGGATGATCAGCCGGAGCTCGCGAAAATGGTGCAAGATATCATTGGTGGCGCAAGCGAGCTCTCACAAATCGAAAGCCGTGTCCGTCACAAGGATGGCTCCTGGCGCACCCTCCGCACCACGGCAAGCCCCCTGTTCGGCGAGGATGGCCGCATCGTTGGCGTGGTCGCGTCTGTGCGCGACGTTACCGAATTGAATCTTGCCGGACAAAAAACCGCTCAAAACGAGAGGTTCGCCGCCATGGGCCAAATGATGGCCGGGGCGGCGCACGAACTCAATAATCCGCTCACCGCGATTGTGGGTGTCAGCGATTTGTTGCGCGAGCGCGCCACGGACGATTCCACTCGGCGGCAAATGGACCTTATTCTGCAGCAGGCGCGCCGCGCTGCGGCGATCATTCAGAACCTGCTGGCGTTCTCCCGGTCTTCCGCGCAAGGCCGGCCGAAGCTCCGTTTGGAAGAACTGTTGAACGACGCGCTGCGCGCGCAAAGTGCGTCATTAGCCGAAAAGAAGATTGAGGTAAAGTTCGCACCGGCGCCCGCCGGCACGCCATCTGTCGAGGGCGACCGCCGCCTGCTTTCTCAGGTGTTTTCAAATCTCATCACCAACGCCGAGCAATCTATTGCGGCTGCGGGCGGCCACGGCACGATCGAGATTTCGCTGCGGGATATGAACGGCCGTGTGTGCGTTACGATTGCGGACAATGGTGCCGGCATTCCGGCCGAGAACCTTCCGAAAATTTTCGATCCCTTCTTTACCACCAAGCGCCCCGGCGGCGGCAGCGGGTTGGGGCTAACCATCTGCCTGGCGGTAGTCAAGGACCATGGCGGCACCATCGACGTGAGTTCGACGCCCGGCGCCGGCGCCACCTTTCACGTTTTTTTGCCCGCGGCTTCCGACGAGAATAAACCGATCCCGCGATCGGCCGCAGCCGCCTCTGCTAACCCGAACTCGTCGCAGCCGCTTGCCGGGCGTGCCGTTCTGGTTGTGGAAGATGAAGAAAGCATCCGCGAGATCATCCAGGAAGGGCTCTCCGCGCGTGGCATGGAGGTTCACGCCGTGGGGAGCTGCGAGGCCGCGATGCTGTACCTCGAAAGCAATTCTTGCGACATAGTGATTTGCGATTTTAATCTTCCCGGGATGAGCGGCGACAAATTCTTCGAACGCCTCACCACGGACAGACGAACGGCGCAACTGCCGCGCTTCGTCTTCATGACCGGAGACTTAGTTGAATCGGATCTGTCCGACAAGCTGCGACAGAAGGGCGCCTGTCTTCTCCAGAAGCCTTTTCATATCGGCGCGCTCGCCACACTGTTGACAAACTTATTGCAGGCGTAGCCCATCCGCGCGAAAAGCCTGACATGCGTCTGGTTAGATCCGGCAGCTCAATTGACGCCGAAGTCCCAAACATACATGCTCATACCTTGATTCGGCAGCATCTCCGCGATCACGTACTCGCCCCGTGGAAGTTTCTGCGCCAGGGTGTAGCGATACACGCCCTTGGCTACCACCCAAGTCTGCATGGGCAAGCTATGGCTGCTGTTGCTCTCTTGGCCCATCAAGCTGTCCAGATTCATGATGTGCCGCTCGCCATGGTGAACTTTCGCGCGAATGAGTAGCACGTCTGGTTCAAGATCACCTTTCGTGCGCAGATAAAATTCCGGCTGTTCGCTTTCGAGGCGGAATTTGGAGTGCTCTCCTGGAATTTCAATGATGTGGCGTGAGGGTATGATGGGCACGGGTACCAGAATGCGTTCCATGAAATGACTTTTTGATATCTGAGACGAGGTCTGCGCTTGCGGCACTTCGATCACGGATTTGCCGTTGAAAACGAAAAGCCCCTCTCCTGGAGGCAGAAAAATTCCCGGAGCCACTTCCAGGCTGGCGTCGATATCGAGGGCCGGAACGTCGCGCTGCTCTTCGTCCTGTTTTTCCACTTTCTTCAGCAGTGACGTCTCGCTTTCTTCCTCCTGTGCTTGTTCTTTTCTAGTGGCCGCCCAGTCCACGATGGAGGTCGGGATCAACTCCCATTCTGCGCGGTCCACATCATAATACCGGACGCGGTCGCCCTGAATTTCGTATTCGCTCACGAGTTCATAGCTTCCGTCTTTGAGCATAAGCTTGGTACCGCGGGGAAGCGGCGAAACGAACTTGCCGGAGCTGGGCGGGCGATCGCCCGTTGCGGATTGATTCGAGTTGGCGTTGGTTTGCGCGAGAGCAAGGCGGGGGAAGAGCAGCCCAAGCAGCAGCACAGTCGCGGCCATCACGGTTACGGAAAGGGCCGTCTCCGATTGCCGTCTACCACTCATATCCGACCGCCTCGCGTCAAAAGGATGCCGCGCCGAGCCACGTCGCCCGGATACAGAGAGATTAGCTCCAAGGCGGGTAGAGGAGCAAACTTCGAGGAGATCAGGGAAACGACTGGCGAGACCCGTTTCCGGGCCGGGTTGTTGCGGCGAGATCGGGCGCGGCTAGTGTTCGCAGCGCGGCTGCAGGCGGTTCATGATCATCAGATCCGTGTGCGAGAATAGCCACGTCTCTGGATCAACCGCTTCGGCGGCCACACGAGCCAGCGTGCCGAGGTGCTTGTTGCGGGCTAGGCCGCGCAGGTGCTCGCGGCAAATCCCCGTTACGCGGGAGACTTCTTCCTCGGTAAAGAACTTCTGACTGGTTTTGACTCGGACCATTCCTGGCCTCTCAGTCTGGCTTTCAATACCATCCACGATAAGCATTGCGGTGGTTCTCTGCAATAGCAGTTCCGTACCAGCAGGGGTAATCCAAAGTTTCGTGTACTCTGTAAGTGGCTGAAACGAAGCCACTTGTATAACCTGCGGCCGGTGCTTCGTCTCGAAAAGCTTCTAACCTCTTGCGCCTAAGTGGAACATCTGTGTACCGGGGGCATATTTCTACAATTTAACGGAGGGATTGCGCGCGGGTGATTTTCGCTTTCAATTCGCGGAGCCGTGCTCTTTCTCAAATGCGCGGGCGATTTGCAGCACACGCGATTCGCTGAAATGAGGGCCAAGTATTTGCATGCCGACCGGCAGGCCCGTTTTGGTCGCGCCACAGGGAATCGAAATCCCGGGCACTCCGGCGAGCGAACCGGTGACGGTGTAAATGTCGGCCAGATACATTTGCAGCGGGTCGGCCGTCTTTTCGCCGAGCCGAAAGGCGGGAGTGGGCGCGGTGGGCGTCACGATGACGTCCACTTTTTGAAACGCATCCGTGAAATCGCGGGCGATCAACGTGCGGACTTTTTGCGCGCGGAGATAGTAGGCATCGTAATAGCCGGCCGAAAGCGCGTAGGTGCCGAGCATGATGCGGCGCTTCACTTCGGGACCGAAGCCGCGGTCACGAGTCTGGCGGTACATTTCGGTGAGCGTGGCGCCGGGAACGCGAAGTCCGTAGCGCACGCCGTCATAGCGGGCCAGGTTCGAGCTGGCCTCGGCTGTGGCGATGATGTAGTAGGTGGCGATGGCGTAATCCGTGTGCGGCATTTTCAGCGGAACGCGGCGGCAGCCGAGCTTTTCGAGCAACGCGATGCCGGACTCGACGTTTGCCTTCACTTCGGCATCGAGACCGGCGCCGAAGTAGTCTTCCGGCACACCGATGCGTAGTCCGCTGATGGAGCGGTCAATTTCGGCGGAATAATTCGGCACTGGCAACGCCGCGGAGGTGGAATCGCAGGGGTCATGTCCGGCGATCACGGAGAGAATCGCGGCCGCGTCGGCGACGCTTTTCGCGAACGGGCCAATTTTATCGAGCGACGACGCGAAGGCTACCAGGCCGTAGCGCGAGACGCGTCCATAGGTGGGCATCATGCCGGGAACGCCGCAGAAAGAGCCGGGCTGGCGAATCGAGCCGCCAGTATCGGTTCCCAGGGCGGCCAGCGCCATATCCGCAGCCACTGCAGCGGCTGACCCACCGCTCGAGCCTCCCGGCACTCTGTCTGGTGCGGCTGGATTGTGCACCGGGCCGTAGGCGGAGTTTTCGTTCGAGCCGCCCATGGCGAACTCATCGCAGTTGGTTTTGCCGAGGAACACCGCTCCTGCGGCATCCAGACGCTCGACCGCGGTTGCGTCGTAGGGCGGAGTGTAATTTTCGAGGACTTTGGATGCGCAGGTGGTGCGTATGCCGCGCGTGCTGATCACGTCCTTGATTGCAATGGGAACACCGGCGAGCGGAGGCAATGTTTCGCCGCGCGCGACCATCGCATCGATGCGATCGGCTTGGGCATTGGCGCGCTCGTGCGAAAGCGTCAAATACGCGTTCAGCTCAGGATTGCGCTTTTCGATGCGTGCGTAATATTCGGCGGCGAGTTCGCGGGCGGAGATTTTCTTGGATTCGAGCGCGGAGCGGACGCTCGTGACGGTCCACGGGGCGCTCACCGCTCGATCACCTTAGGCACGCGGAAGAATGGCTTCGCCGAGTCGGCGGCTTGCGACAGGATGGCGTCGGAAACTTCGCAGGGTCGAAGGACGTCCTCGCGCAGTTCGGGATGCGGCTCGCGCGACGGCGCGGCAGACGAATCGTCCGGCTTCGACGCGTATAGGACTTGAGCCATCGGCTCGATATCGGAGACGTCCAGCTCGTTCAATTTATCGACGTAACTGAGAATGGCGTCGAGCTGCTTCTGGTAGGTCTCCAGCTCGTCGGCGGAAAGGCCTAGATGGGCGAGTTCGGCAACGCGGAGAACGTCTTCGCGGGTGATTTTCATGGGCGCGACACGTGAGGAAAGATCGAAAATGTAAATGCACCGGGAAGTTCCGCCCTTGCACATCGACGATCCATTGTTTTCAACAACTTAGATGCGTGCACGGTCGAAAGAGCGTTCCGCCCCAACTCGGCGAAATTTCCGGCAAAAAATGGGACGCGCAGGCGAACGGAAAGTGAAGATTTCGATGCGCCGGGACGTTCCGGGTAGGAGCATATCGGATCGTTTGTTTTCAATGCCTTAGATGCGATTCTACTCGAGAGACTGTTCCGGGTAGCTGCGGCGATATTTTCAGCAAAGACCGCGGCCGGCGGGCGGATTAATAGTGAAGAATTCTGGCTGGCTGCTCGCGATGGGAAAGGATAGGCACGGGCCGACGGGTGCGGGTTGCAGACTTGCGTTGCGCGGATGCCGGCCGAATTGGCTGCCAAGTCCATTATTTCCTTTCGCGCGAACTGTGCCCCTTTGCGCGCCGCTTGCCAGTGTCACACGCTCTCTGTGTCGTCCGAGAGTGTAACTAAAAACAACCATAACTAGCATAGTAACGCGAAAGATGCAAGGATAAAGACGAGCATCTGGGCGCACGCGGACGAAAAGAACGTGATTGCCATAGCGGCTAGGAGATCGTTTTCGTTAATGGGAGCGATGGGAATGCGGCGGATGCGCGGAATTCGCGTGGTGCTGATGGTCCGTCGGATTCACGCGGACGGCCGAGTTTCCCGCCGGGCGAGACGGCGAGGCGCTTGCGTTGGGTGATTATGCATTTCACATAGAAAGGGCGGATCGGCTAGAACATAGCTGTCTGACAGGGTAGACGTGTGAAAGTATTTTCGTGGCAGGGTGGAATCCACATTGAGCCGGAATCCGCACGGGAAGGCGACCCTCTGCGGCTGCTTTATGACTCAGCGAAACGAAAGAGTATTGCGGCGGAAGGTGGCTCTGGACCGGAGTCACCCTCTGGCGTAAGTAAGCAGCCGTCTAAGGTCGTCATCGGAAATCAGTAGCTTGTCCCACTGGGCATCTTTAGTGACCTCTTGAACTAGCAGCCGATCGCTCTGTTTGGTCAGTGGAGCAACTTTGTTATAGATTGCACTCGCTTGTCCCGTGTTACCAGCAACTACCCATTCTGAGTAAAGAATTTTTGTAGCTCCGATTTCTTCCAGCTTGTCCCAGAGCCCCTGATACTCGAATGCGTCCTTCTCTGCAATGTCGTAGCTGATCAGATAGAGTGCCATGCGCCCTCCCGTGGCCGGGAGGCTACTACGGAATAACGTGCCCTGCAAGGTAATCTACGCTGACTTCACGTGTTCCGCCGGAATGGTAGGGGATGCCGATACGGGTTTAAGGATTACCTCGTACTCTCCGGGAGCTACGCGGCGGAATCTTCCGCTGCGCTGGATCGTGGTAAACAGAATCGTGGAAGCATTTTTCTTGCTTCGAATCAGTCCAGCATCTACCAATGTCTTTTTGGCGTCTTGAAGCTTGAAACGGTTGGTGCCGTTGTCGCGGGCGATTTTCACTAGCGCTGCGACTTGCGTCATTCCTTTGAACTCCCGCAGATAAGGATTTTCCTCGGGCGCGGCAGCGGGAGAATTTCGCAAAATTTGTAGTGTCAGTGATACCGCCGAAAGACGTTCTTCTGATTCCTTCAATCTAGCACGAAGCTTCTCCGTTTCTTCGCCTAGTCGTTTCCTTAGGCTCTCTAGCTCTTTGTATGAATCTTGCTTGTTGTTTACGGGCATATCAAAACCTTCGACGTAGAGGTTTACAGATTATAGTAAACCACTATAGTCTAGAGCTGGTTGGGCCCGCTCAGACTTGAACTGACGCCTGCCCTTTTCGAGAGGGGCGCTCTGTCCTTCTGAGCTACGGGCCCATAGTGGAACGGGGGACGAAGGAATTGAACCTTAGGTCGCGCGAACGACCTTATTGGTTTCTAAGACCAACTCCCGGCCAACGGGTTGCGTCCCCCGTTACTCCTACATTGTACCTGCCCAGTCAAGCTTTAGACCATATCTACAATCGAAATGAAAGGGCAGGTTAAAGGCGAGGTACGTGAAAATTCATATACCAGTGCGAGCTGTTGATGTGGCCGACTACATCCTCAAACGAAGAGGAAATATGACGGCTATGAAATTGGAGAAGCTCGTCTACTATTCGCAGGTCTGGTCCCTCGTTTGGACAGAAAAGCAGTTGTTTCGTGAACGTATCGAAGCTTGGGCCAATGGTCCCGTTGTCCCAAGTCTGTATCGGTTGCATCGCGGCCATTTCAAGATAGGTCCTGGATTTTTTAACGGCAGCCCGGCGCGCCTCAATGACGAACAGCGCGATGTTATCAACCGTGTTCTGAATTTCTACGGCGACAAGGATCCGCAGTGGTTGAGCAACCTGACGCATCTAGAGAAGCCGTGGAAGTCCGCGCGTTCCGGCATTGCTCCCGGCGAGCGCAGTGGCAGCGAAATCACAAAGGAATCTATAGTCGAGTACTATTCCAGCCTCTAAATGGCAGTTGATAGACAGAACCGCCATCCAAGACTTGGCGCGACCCCACTAGAGAAGCAAATCAAGATTGGTGCTGATCCTGAGAGCCTAGACCGGGAAACGATTGGATGGCAATTCCACCGCATGGACCAGTCGCATGAACGCTGGTGCCTTGGTTTGAGGACCAAAGCATCAATTTGGCGCTCCATCTTGCAAAAGCTAATCGCCCTCGAAGGTATGACTTGGGCCAGCATAAAAGAGGCTTCCGGCGGTAGAAGGCACGGCACAAATCATCATTCTCTGAAAATCGCCGAGCTGCACGCGGAGGCTAGGAAAAGAATCAAGGAACTGCATCTGGAGCAATATGACACGGTGTTTTCACTGCGGCTTACCAATACGATTCGGCTATATGGAATCAGAGACGGGCGGATTATGCGGCTCCTTTGGTATGATCCATGTCACGGCACGACGAACGGAGTATGTCCTACCAAATGAGGCCGCACATGAGAGTGGATAAAGCGAAGTTCGGTGCGTTGCTCTCCTTCGATTCTGAATACGAAGCCGAGGCCGCGCGAAAAAATAAAAGCACGCAAGGAGCGTGCGCCTAGGACTCCGACACTTCGTCGGCCGTGAGTTTTTCGTAGGTCAGTGCATTCCCGCGCAACAGGCTCTTGGTGTTTCCTCGAATAGCTGCGGTTGCTCCTTCCGTCGATTGAACCTATACGAGAACTCATCGCAGTACCGCGTCAGATGTCATGCTGTGCGGTAGCTGCCTAGTTCCGGGCTGAATTTGGCGTTGCCAACCGCGCGGGCTGCGGACTTCTACCCGACTACCTAATGAGAGCGGCGGGAATGCGGCGGGCGCGCGGAATTCTCAGGAGTTTGCTTCACGCTTGTAGCGGAGTTCGCCGGAGACGGCGAGGCGCTTGCGTTGCTCTTGCCCTGGTTGGGGTTGCCGACGACGCCCATGCGGTCTCCGCGCTTGGCGGCGACCTGTGGTCCAAACTCCTGGCGGGCGACGCCGGGCTTGCCGCCTGTGGAACCGTGTGCTTTGCCTGAGTTGCTTTGCTGGGCGTTACGGGAGAAAACGCGCGTGCCGCGCCGGCCATCAGAGCCGCGCCGGAGAGGACCGTGCGAACGTGAGTTTTCATGGCTGCCTCCGCAAGATGTTGAGTTCGTTTCAGGCTAGGTAGCGGCGGCGTTCGCGTCAATCCTACGACCGGTCTGGTGAGCCAAATAAGTAACAGTTGCCGGAGGCGGGCTAGGAACGGCGGCGGATGAAGGGGATCTGGGAGTTATCGAACTCGTGCGACATCGCCGGGCGGTTGGTGGCGGCGACGAATTTAATTTCGCGGACGAGAGTTCCGCCCCAGGCGGAATTAATGCGCGCGCGCAGATCCTGCTCCATGCGGGAAATTTGCGATTGCCAGACAGGGTTATCGGCGGAAAGCTCCAGGCCGCCTCGCAGACAGCGAAGCGGGCGCGCATGCGCGGCGATCTGCGGCCCGACGACGGAAGTCCACACGCCTTCGAGCCATGCGAGAGTAGCGTCCGGATGATTGATGCGGCGAATTACGTTACCAAGAAAATTTCCAGCGCGGTCCATGAGCAGCGGATTCTAGCATGGGGCCCGGCGCGGCTATCAACCCGTCGAGCTGTGGAAATTTTCGCGAGCGGTTGAAAAGTAGACGCGCGGACGATGGCGTACCGCAAAAAATCTTCAACGTTAAGCGCGGGAAGAGTTTTGGGTGCGAGGCGGGGGAAGATGGATTCTTCGGGGCGAGATGCGCCCCTCAGAATGACAGCGCCGACAAGCCGGCCGCATTCCACACGGGTTTCGGTGCGTGAGGATGTTTGTGACTTTTGTGCGAGGTGGAGGAAGAGGGATTCTTCGCGGAGTGCGACCCTCAGAATGACAGCCGTGGTGGGGGTGACGGCGGCGATTTTTGTGCGAGGCGGGGGAAGAGGGATTCTTCGGGGCGAGATGCGACCCTCAGAATGACATCGAAGATGTGTGAGCCGCGGTCGTAGCTGGCGGGTGGATTGGACGCGAGGCAAATTCGCGATCGAGAGTTGGTTTACGGACTCACGGTAGCGAAGAAGGAGCTGTGGGCGGAGCGGAGGGTGATGGCCCAGCCGAGGACGACTTCGGCGCGTCCGACGACGCGAATTTTCGTTTGGAGGCCGCTATCCCACATCCATTGCCGGGAGCCGAAATAACCGGACGGATCGTAAGCGTCGCCAGAATCGAGGAATGGGCCGATGGACGCGGTGAAAAGCGGATTGGTGTAAGCGACCTTGTCGAAATCCCAGTTGGAGAGAAAGTAGTCGCGGCCGAGCGGCGCGTTGCCTTTTTGACCGTGATAGAGAGCCGGATAGCCGCGCATCCAGAGATCGGTGTCGCGGTCGAAACCCAGCACAAATAAATCATCGAGGGGAACCTGGCCGAAGGTGCCTCCAGCGCGAACGCGAGCTTGCACGTGAAAATCATCTCCTTCGGCTTGCGGAGACCAATTCGCGGTGAGAGAACTTTGCAGCCGCGCGTAGCGCCCGAGCGGCTTTTCGAAAAACGTGCCGACTTCTCCCGTACCGCCGCCGTCCAAAGTGAAACGCCTTTCCGGAAAGCGAATTAGCGAGCGTTCGACGGTGGAGAGCAGAGCCAACGACGACCCGCCGGTAAAAAATGGGGAAGCTGGCGCGGGAATTCCAGTTAGCGTGCGGTAACGGCGATCGGTGTATTCCGCGCCCGTGCTCCACTGCCAGCGGCCGCTTTCGATGAAGCGCATGTCCGCGCCGGCGGCGACGCGTTCCATGTTGAAGCGAGCGTTCGAGGGCGCTGCGGGAACGATCGTATCGGTGACGTTCCAGTTTTCATCGCGCGCGTCGAAATAGAGACGATAACGCAGCGCGGGATTGGCGAAGAGCGGGGCGGACAGCTCCGTAGAGACGCGGCGCTTCTGATCGTCCCAGCGGAAAAGCGAGATGGAATTCAGCCCGGAACCATTGAGGTTGTAAAACTCCGGATAGACGGTTTCGAACGGCAAGCCGCGCAGCATGGTGGCGGCGCTGACCAGATAGTTGTGGGTCCATGCCGACCGCTGCGGCGCGCGGAACACCAGGTCGAACGCGCCGCTGGGCTGAGGCTGCAGGTCGAACTGCATGAAGGGGAAGATATCGAGCGCCTGCAGACGCGCCTGGGTTTCCAGATATTGCGGGAGAGTCCAAACGCGGCCGGGAGAAAAGTCGAAGGCGCGATCGAGAATCAGCGGATTCAGAGATGGAACCGGCGAGTAGGTAAGGTTGTCGAGTCGCGGCTTGCCGGCGCGATTCCAATATTTGAGCGCGGCTTCGAGATTGCCCTCAAGAAAATAGATCGAGGCGAGGAAATTGTTCGCGTAACGATCGCGCGGGTCGATCGCGAGAGCGCGTCTTAGGAGGCGTTTGGCGCCGGCGTAACTTTTCTGGTGGTAATCGACGCCGGCCAGATCTTCCAGCAGACCGGTATTGCGCGAATGGCGCAGCAGGCCGGCTTCGAACGTTTTTTTTGCTTCGTCCCAGCGCTGCAGCTGGACGAGCGCGAGCCCGCGATAAGCGGTGAGTTCGGCCGGCTCATCTGGGGACTCCGGAACAGCTTGCACCACGGCATTCCAGCGTCCGGCGTCATAGAGTTTTTTGATTTCGGCTGCGGTGGGCGTCACCGATTGCGCCAGCACCCGCGGCACGGCGGCCAACAGGAGAATCGTCAGGATCAGCCAAGGTTCCGCAAAAAGTAGATTTTTCAGAACTCGGAGTGCGGTGCACTCCACTGGAGTCCTGTGAGTGGACCTTATCGCCATTCGCCACAGGCGGGCGGCGGGATTCGCGATGGCATCGATGTGAGCTGTGTGGCGAGACGGGCGAATTATTCGCGCGGGGCGGGAAGCGCCAAGAGTGTCCAATTGTGGGTGTGGCTCCATTCGGATTCGAACCCTTGGCGCGAGACGCGAAGCATCTTTGCTTGCGCGGGATCGTTTATAAACACAAACCCGCGCGCGACATCAATTCCAACGACGACCACGTAGTGAAGCGGCTCGATCGGGCCGCTGGCCTGCAGGCCCACAATCAGCGGACGGCCGAGCTGGATGTGGTGCGCCAGATCGTTCCATTCGCCCTGGAACACGAACACACGATAACCCGACTTGCGAAAATAGTCCTCCATGCTGGTGGTGGTGATGCCGTGGTCCTTCGGCGAATACAGCTCGGATTGAATCTTCAAAGGATCGGCTAAAGAGGAGGCCGGTTGGCGCTCCTTCTTTGCCCAATATTGCAGCACCATTGAGATAGTTGCCGAGCCGCAGCCGTCACGCGTCTGAGCGACATAGGGAACATCGATCCACAGCGCCGGAATCTGTGCGGCGAGCACAGGCGCCAAGCCAATCGCGACCAGCGCGAAGAGGGCGAGCGCTACGCGAATGTTCGATGTTGGCTTCATTGGGCTTTAATTCGTTGCCGTTTGGTGACAACTATCGCCGCGATTGCCGGTGCGCAATCAGAGTCGAGGGCAGTTCGCGGGTGGACGCGAACTGGACGAGATAGTCTAGCCGGGCGAGCCAGCTCTCGCAAGCCGCAACCCGGTTCGCCGAGTCACCAGCCCACCCGCTTCGCTACCATGCGTTCGCATTCACGCCGCGGAAAGAGCCTTTCGAGCGGCGGAACGCCAGTCAGTGAATTTTAAGCGGCCACGACGATCAGAATAATCACCGCGACTCCGATCAGAATCCAGAGCAGGTCGCGGTCTGAGAGGCTGCCGGCTGCGAATTGGTTCTGAGCGTTCTGCGAAACTTTCGCGAGGTGCGCCAGCTCTTGATTGCTCAACTGCGGAACGGCATCCTTCACCTGTTGATAATCGATATGCGAGGATTCCAGCGCCTGGCGGGCTCCCGGCATAGTCAGGAAATTTTCCACTTCCTTAATATTTTGCTGGCGAGCGGCGGATGCCGATTGCACGTCGCGCTGAAGTTGGTCGGGGGAAATCACGTGACTGGGAGCTTGCGCAAACGCGTTCTGCGGAATCAACAGAACGGAAACCAGCAGCAGGATCGAGAGGTACTGAATGGAGCGTTTCACGAGCGTGTTCATACTTCCTCCGGGCGCTTGAGCGCGAGTTGACTGGGAAACCAGTGTAGCGGCCGGGATCAGAGAACGACAACGGGTGCATACCCGAAAGCGGGATGGGAAAAACGTTGGGTAGGCGCACTTTATGGTGAAACTGACGCGAAAACGGCGAATGCCAGGCGAAGCCCGGACGCGAGGTACAAGGTTGCAAATTCAAGGTTGCGAATTATTAGTGGTGGCCGGCGGATGGGATGACGACGTCTACTTCGACCGCTTCTTGCTTCGGTTTGCGCGCCATGGCTTTTTCGGAGATGCGCGCGCGGCGCTCGGCATTGCGGCGGGCGTTGGCCAGTTCGCGATCTTTGAATTCGGGAAGAATCTCCTTCGCAAATAGCTCCACGGAGGAGCAGTAGAGTTCGTGCGGCACGTTGGCAACCTGGCCGATCGAGCAGACCTGATCGATGCCTGCTTCCTCGAATTCGCGCAGGCGTTTGCGAAGGAAGTCCGGAGTGCCCACGCAGGTTTGCGCGACGGCCTCGGGCGGCGGAGCGGCGCCGTTGGGATGATTTTTGTACTGATCCCAAATGTCGGTTTTGCTGGGGCGGTGTTCGCCGAAAAAGCTGTAGTGACCGAGGGCGTAGAGAAAAAAGCCGTAATTTTCGGTGGCAATTGTTTGCAGATACTTTTCGTCGCGATGGCAGAGGAACGGAGCGGCCACGGCGAAATGCGGATTCACGGCGTAGCCGAGCGGGATCGATTCGTTTTCGATCGTGTTGTAGTAATCCTGCACCCACTGGCGGGCTTCGGTGGGATTAACGAATGAAAACGTGAGCGCGCCGAGACCGAGGCGAGCGGCGTCCAGAATCGATTCGCGGCGCGAGCAGGCCATCCACAGCGGAGGGTGCGGCTTTTGCAGCGGCTTGGGCACCACGTTGCGCGGCGGCACTTTCACGTATTGGCCTTCGAAGCCGGTGAACGGATCTTCGACCAACATGCGCACGGCCACGCGAAAGCCTTCCATTTGGGCGAGTTTCTTTTCGGGCTGCGAGACGTTAAATCCGCCGAGTTCGGTGATAGTTGCTCCGGAGCCAGTGCCAAATTCGCAGCGCCCGCCGCTGATCAGATCGAGCGCGGCGATGCGTTCGGCGATGCGCGCGGGGTGGTTCACGTTGGGCGGCGTCTGAACGATGCCGTGGCCAAGACGCACGTTGCGAGTGCGCTGGCTGCAGGCGGCCAGGAAAATTTCGGGCGTCGATGAGTGCGAATACTCTTCGAGGAAATGATGCTCGGTGGACCAGACGTAGTCGAAACCGCAGCGGTCAACGAGCTCGGCCTGGTCGAGGGCGTTCGAGAGCATTTTGTGCTCGGATTCGCTGTTCCAGGGGCGGGGAAGCTGCATCAAAAACGAGCTGCCGAATTTCATCGCTGTGGCCTCGGGTATCGCGTTTTGCGCGGGGCTATTCTACGCCCAGGGAGATGCGGCACAAGGGCAAACGTGCGTGGGGGAAGGCGGGCGAAAGGGCGCGAAAATCAGCGGAGGTGAGGATCGGCGTCCAGGCGAACGGCAATGCCTTCGAGGCCGGGCTTGGCGGCGGGATAGCGCTGCATCACGAGCGGGTCATGCCCGGGGATAATGTGCGCCGGGGAATCGGCCAGGCGGTAAAGGAGCTCGAATCCCTCAAGCATTTCCGCGACGTTGTAGACGATGGGGAACGGGCGGCGCTTTTCAAAATTGTCGTAGAGATGCGCGGCGTCGGAAGCCAGCACCACCCAGCCGCGCCGGGTCCAAACGCGCGCGCATTGCAGTCCGGCGGAGTGGCCGCCGACGCGATGCATGGTGAGGCCGGGCGCGAGCTCGTAATCGCCGTCGTGGAAGATGGCTTTTTCTTCGTAAACGTGGCGAACCATTTGGAGCACGTTTTCGAGGTCGAAGGGCGCGCGAAGCGTTTGATGGGACATGGAGCGACCCGTGGCGAACGCCATTTCCCGATCTTGCAGGTGGAAACGCGCGGCGGGGAAGCGGTCGAGATTGCCGGCGTGGTCGTAATGGAGGTGGGTGACGATCACGTCCGTAACGCGGTCGGGATCGACGCCGATGAGGCGCAAAGAATCGACCGGATGGCGCAGCCATTCGCGGCGGCGCCGAATGGCGGCTTCGTTGGCAAAGCCGGTGTCGAAGACAAAAGTGGAATCGCCGCGCCGCGCCACCCAGACGAAATAATCGAGATCGGAGGCGAACTCGTGCGGATCGGCGGTGATGAAATTTTCGTGCGGGTGCCGATTGCCAAGATGGCCGTAGCGAATGGCGAAAAGTTCGAATGGATCGATCGGCACGCGCGCCTCTTTGAGATGGATCTTTGATGAGCGGGATAGGATGAACTAAGGCCGCGGGGACGTCAATTACCGGGACATTTTCACGCCAAGGATTCGGGTTGGCTGCGCTTCTCGCGTCTGATTGATCACCAGCTGCTCCGCGCCAGAACAGCATCGTTCATGCTATTCGTGGCGAAGAGCTACCGCCGGATCGATGCGCGTTGCCCTCCGCGCGGGCAGAAAACATGCTGCTAAAACAACCGACATAAAAAGAGCGGCGACCCCGAAGAATGTCCATGGGTCGAGCGGGCTCACCTCGAATAACAAGCTTGCGAGAATTCGTGTAAGCCCGACCGCCGCGCACAATCCAATTGCGAGGCCCCTCGCGCCCAGCCAGGCGCCTCGTCTCAGCACCATTCGAAACACGTCTCCGGGGCCTGCGCCGAGCGCCAATCGAATCCCGAAGTCGCGTGTGAGAGCCGCAGTCATGTACGATGCCTGGGCGTAAATTCCGGCGGCGCACAAGAGCGTCGCGAGCGCAGCGAAAATCAGCAGTACACGCGCAAGAAAACGCCGCTCCGTACTCGCCCTTTCGAGTTGCTCTTGCATGGTGTGGATCTGAAACAGCGGCAGATTGGGATCGACGCTGCTCACTGCCGCACGATCGGCAGACAGAAGCGCACCGGGTCCATTCCTGCCGCGTGCGATCAGCGTAATGTCCGGCTCCCATGGAAACATCGTATAACCCTGCGCAAGCGGGATATAAAAGACCGGTTGTGGTGCGAACCGCGTGAATTCCGTGGTCACGTTGCCAGCGACTCCGACCACTTCCAATGTCCGATCGTTCGGCCCGACTCGACTAACCCGCCGGCCTATTGGGTTTTGGCGCGGCCAGTATTCATCGACCGCCGCCTCATTCGCAATCGCAACATAAGGACCGCTCGCCGTGTCGCCCTCGGCGATATCTCTGCCACGCAGCAATGGAATTCCGAGCGTCCTCAAATATCCGGGGCTTACCATTACCAATTGAATCGGACTCTCAAAATGATCTTCAGCCACGTACCCTTGAATCGCCGCATCCGTGATCATTCCGCTAAGCGGCATACCCGCACCAAGCGCCGCCGATTCGACGCCCGGTTGTCTACGCAATGAGTCCAGCAACGGATTAAGAATCGCCGCGGCCGACGCCTGTGTATACCCCTCGCGAATCGGATCAGTGGAAGCAGTTACCGTATGCGACGGATCGAATCCTAACGGCATGTGCGTGACGAGCCAAAGCGTCCGCGTCAAAAGCCCGGCCGCCACAAGCAGAACCACGGATGCAGCCACCTGTACCACCACGAACAAGCCGTGCAGCGACAAACGCCGGAAACCATGTCTGGACGTTTCTTCCTTCATCGCGGAAACCAAATCGATCCTCGAAGATCGGATCGCTGGTCCCAATCCACTCACAATCGCGGAAAACAATGCCGCGAGTATGGCGAACGCAAGCACGCGCGGATCGAGAATCGATGCGGTTCGCTCCACAGGAATCGGCAAGGTCCCGGGTGCGACCGCCAAGAGCAGCTTCGCGCCGACTCCTGCAATGACGCAGCCGCCGGCCACCGCGAATAATGCTACGAGCATTCCTTGGAGGAGCTGCAGTCGAATAATCCTGAATCGTGTGGCCCCCAGAGCGGCTCGAACCGCAATTTCCTTGGACCGTCCTTCGGAGTGAGCCAACAATAGTCCGCTGGCATTCGTACACGCGATCAGCAGCACCAGCGAGACGGTCCCAAGAATCATGTATGAGTACCGCGTCCATTCCTGCCTCGCCTCCTTTTCGGCGGGGACAAGCACCGGCCAAGGCCGCACGACGCCGTGTTCGCCGGGCACGGGTTTGCCAGCGCCTAGCAACGTAGCAACGGAATCAAGCTGTGCCTGCGCGGCCCGTATTGAGACACCGTCGTTAAGCCGGGCGAATACGGTGAATGGCGCAAACGATTGCCGGTGAAGAGGTATCTGCGTTTTAAGCAAAGGATCGATTTCGAAACCGAGCGTTGCCGGCAACCAGACTTTCGGAAAATTGTCGAATGTCACGCCACCAAAACGAGCCGGTGTCACTCCGACGATCGTGAACTGCCGTCCATCGATGATCGCCGTGCTTCCCAGCACCTTCAGGCTGTGAGAAAACTCGTTACGCCACAAATCGTCGCTGATCATCGCAACGGGAGCCGCGCCGATTCGATCGTCCGCGAGTGCAATCGTGCGCCCAATTTCCGCCGTAACTCCGAGCGTCTCAAAGTAGTTCCCGGTCACCATTCCTGAGTCGACACGTTCGGATCCGGCAACATCGGAAGTAAAATTCACGGGCAGCCGGTCGATATCGGCGGCCACGCTCGAAAATGCGCTCGCGTGGTCCCGCAGTTCCAGGTAAGCCGGGAATGACATCGACGCAAAACGTGAAACATTTTTTTCTTCGCCCCCGGTTATCCGCACGATCTGATCGGGGTGTGTGATTGGAAGCGGGCGAAATAGCACAACATCCACCAAGCTAAAAATCGCGGTCGTGGCTCCGATGCCGACGGCGAGGGTGAGAACGGCGACGGCGGTAAATCCAGGAGACTTGCGGAGCATACGCAAACCGAAACGGATATCTTGGAGCAGGGTTTCGAACCAGGCGCTGATTCTTGCGGCGCGCACATTTTCTTTCACTTGCTCGATGCCGCCGAGTTCGAGGCGGGCGGCTCTGCGCGCCTCGGCTGGGGGAAGGCCCTCGCGGAGTTTTTGATCGGCGAGCAGGGCGATGGTGGAGCGAAGCTCGGCGTCGAGATCGGCATCGATTTGCTGCTTGCGGAACAGCGAGCGGAAGAAGCTCTTCACGAATGAGAACAGCCGCATGGCAGGCTCCTGTGGCAGGAGTTCAGGACGCTTCAAGCGCGCGGGCAATCGCGAGCGAGATACGTCCCCAACGCTCGGTTTCGGCTTCGAGCTGCCGCCGGCCGGCTTTGGTGAGCTTGTAATATTTGGCGCGGCGGTTGTTTTCGGACTCGCCCCAGGAGGAAGCGAGCCAGCCCGCTTCTTCCATTTTGTGAAGCGCCGGGAACAGGGAGCCGGGCTTGACCTGAAAGGTGCCCTTGGTGATCTGCTCGATGCGGCGGGAAATGCCGAGGCCGTGCAGCTCCTGGAGAGCGAGGGCTTTGAGGATCATGAGGTCGAGAGTCCCTTGCAACAGGTTGGTGGGTTTGGATGGCACAGCGTTCTCCTATAGACCGTCGAGTGGAACATAGCGCCGGAGATATAGAATGTCAATAGGAGAACGCGAATCCGGATGGAGCGATGCAGTTCAGATATTTCTTGGCAAGGGTTTGAGGGAGGCGCGGCAAAAGGAGCATAATGCGGGGTCGGTTCGCGACTCACTGCGGTGGCCGGGAAGGAGAGAAATGGCGCAGCCGGATCTCGGATTCGTGGGAGTGGGAAGAATGGGCGCGCGGATGGTGCGGCGTCTGATCGACGCGGGTTACCGGGTGACGATTTACGATCCGGTGGAATCGGCGATGGAGCCGCTGGTGAAACTGGGCGCGGCGCAGGCGGATTCGCCGGCGGCGGTGGCGTCGGCGGCGGAGATCGTGTTCGCCAGCGTGCCGACGCCTCCGGTGGTGCTATCGGTGGCGCTGGGGCCGGACGGAGTGATTCACGGCAAGCGCATGAAGATTTTTATCGATGTTTCGACCACCGGCGCGACGGTGGAGAAGCAGGTGGCAGAAGGACTGGCGGCGAAGGGCATCACGGTTGTTGACGCGCCGGTGAGCGGCGGGATCAAAGGCGCGGAAAAGGGAACGCTGGCGGTGATGCTGTCGTGTCCTGAAGACAAGCTGGGGACCGTGAAACCGATTTTGGAAGTGCTGGGCAAGATTTTTGTGGTGGGCACGCAGCCGGGGCAGGGCCAAACCATGAAGCTGCTGAACAATTTACTGTCGGCGACGGCGATGGCGATCACGTCCGAAGCGATGGTAATGGGAGTGAAGGCGGGGCTCGATCCGTCGCTGATCGTGGATGTGTTTAATGCCGGCACGGCGCGCAACAGCGCTACGCAGGACAAAATCAAGCAGCACGTGATCTCGCGGACGTTCAGCTACGGGTTTGGCATCGGGTTGCTCAATAAAGACATTCGATTGTGCATGGGCGAAGCGGACGCGCTGGGCGTGCCGATGGTGGTTGGGAGCGCCGTGAGGCAGTTGCTCTCGATTGCCACGGCGGCGGAGGGATTTGACGCGGATATGACCGCGATCGCGCGGACTGTGGAGGAGTGGGCTGGAGTGCGAGTGGGGTCGCAGTAAAAAAGCGCGGTCGCAGCAGGAGAGATTCGATTTTCCAATCGCGGAGATTGAGGAGAGGAACGAGGAAAATGGACAAGGCAACATTCGAGCGCGGGCGGAAGATTCGCAGCGCGGTACTGGGCAAGGAGTACGTGGACAAGGCGTTCGACACGGCGGACGATTTCAACATGCCGCTGCAAGAGTTGGTGACGGAATATTGCTGGGGAGCGATCTGGGGACGCGAGGAGCTGCCGCGCAAGACGCGCAGCATGTTGAATCTGGCGATGATCAGCGCGCTCAATCGCCCGCACGAACTGAGAGCGCATGTAAAAGGCGCTTTGGTAAACGGCGTAACGCCCGCGGAGATTCGCGAAGTGCTGCTGCAGGTGGCGATTTATTGCGGAGTGCCGGCGGCGGTGGATTCGTTCAGGATTGCGCGGGAAGTGCTGCAAGAGCAGAAAGAAACGGCGTCCAAGGCATAAAACATGGCTACGCAAACCACATCACAGGCAGGCACGAATTCGGGGAAACCGGGCGAGATGAAAAAGCACCGCATGTTGATCGGCGGAAAATGGGTCGAGCCGTCAACCGGGAGCTGGTTCGAGTCGGTAAACCCTTACACCGCGCAGCCGTGGGCGCTGATTCCGCGAGGCGCGAAGGAAGATATCGATCGCGGCGTGGCCGCGGCGAAAGCGGCATTTTACGACCCGGCTTGGCGCAAAATGACAGCCACGGCGCGCGGACACCTGCTGCGCAAGTTCGCGGATCTGATCGCCGTGGAGGCGGAACGGCTTGGGAAGATCGAGACGACGGACAACGGCAAGCTGATCGCGGAAATGGGCGGACAAGTTCGATACGTCCCGCAGTGGTTTCATTACTTTGGCGGGCTGGCCGATAAGATCGAAGGCCGGGTGATTCCCATCGACAAGCCGGGCGTGTTCAACTTCACGCGCGACGAGCCCTTGGGCGTTGTGGCGGCCATCACACCGTGGAATTCGCCTCTGCTGCTGGCGACTTGGAAGCTCGCGCCGGCACTGGCCGCAGGGAACACCGTGGTGTGGAAGCCATCGGAGTTTGCGTCGGTATCGGCGCTGGAATTCGGGGAGCTGTTTGAACGCGCCGGTTTCCCGCCGGGCGTGGTGAATATCGTCACCGGATTTGGAAACGAAGTGGGCGAAGCGCTGGTGACGCACAAGGATGTGGCGAAAGTGGCGTTCACCGGGGGCGACAAGACCGGCGAGCACGTTTACGCGCTGGCGGCGCGCAGCATCAAGCGCGTGACGCTCGAGCTCGGCGGCAAATCCGCGAATATCGTCTTCGATGACGCCGATATGGATGAGGCCATCAAGGGCGCGATCTCCGGCATTTTCGCCGCCACCGGGCAGACGTGCATTGCCGGCTCCCGGGCCTTGATTCATCGGCCGGTGCACGACCAGTTTGTGGAACGGCTGCTGGCGATGGCCAAGACGGCAAAGATGGGGAATCCGCTCGATCCGAACACGCAGGTGGGACCGATCACCACCCAGCCGCAGTACCAGAAGGTGCTCGATTACATTCGCATCGCGAAGGACGAGGGCGCGGTTTGCGTATTTGGCGGCGGACCGGCGAAACGGCCGGAGTGCGGCAACGGATGGTTCGTGGAGCCGACCATTTTCACGGGCGTGAAGCCGGATATGCGCATCGCGCAGGAGGAAGTGTTTGGTCCGGTGCTCTCGATTATCCCGTTTGACGACGAAGAGGAAGCGATCCGCATCGCCAACGACTCAATGTATGGCTTGGCGGCCGGCGTGTGGACGCAAAGCATTCGCCGCGCGCTGATGATGTCCGAGCGCCTGGAAGCCGGCACGGTGTGGGTGAACACGTATCGCGCGGTGAGCTATATGTCTCCATTTGGAGGGTATAAGCGCTCGGGGCTGGGGCGCGAGAGCGGGATTGAGGCGGTTCGCGAATATCTGCAGACTAAGAGTGTCTGGATTGACACAGCGGGGAATGCGCCGAATCCGTTTGTGATGCGGTAAGCCTAGTGTCTACAGCAATATGCGCTGTAGAGACCGCTCTGGGAGAGGAGCAATTTTTTTCCCATCGCGTTCGTTCCGGGAATATTCGGGAGGCTTATGATGAAGGTGGAGGCCGGCGAAGCGGGCGCGCAGCGCGCCGGCCGAGTATCCTCGGTTGTAGATCGCCCGCAGAGATGTTTAAGGGGGCCTGCGTATGGAGTTGCCGACACAAATCACCTTTCGCAATATGGAATCTTCGGAGCACGTAAAGGAGTGGATTCGATCGGAAGCAGGAAAGCTGGAGACCTTTTATCAGCCGATTATGGGCTGCCGCGTAGCCGTTGAGATACCTCACCGTCACCGCCGGAAGGGAGCCGCATACGAAGTGCGTATCGACTTAACGCTGCCCGGAGGAGAAATCGTGGTGAAGCGCGCCCCCACGCTGGCGCACCGCTTGCGCCAGCTACGGCAAACGGAGATAAGCAAGCAGGCGGAATTGGATGCGCCGCGCAAGAACCTGCGCATTGCCATCAATCAGGCGTTCGAGGCCGCGTGCCGGCGGCTGCAAGAATATGCCCGCAAGCAGCGAAGGGAAGTGAAGCGGCACGAACTTCCCGCAGTGGCGCGCGTGCAGCGGATTTTCGAAGACGAGGGATATGGGTTCATCACCGCGCCCGATGGGCGGGAAATCTATTTTCACCAGGATAGCGTGCTAAACGGCGCGTTCAAGCGGCTCAAGGTTGGGATGGCGGTTAATTTCGCCGAGGAAAAGGGTGAAAAGGGTCCGCAAGCCAGCACCGTGCGAATCGCAGGTAAGCGCGATTCCAGGCAGTTTGCGCCCATGGTGCAAAAAGTGAGCGTGCCAGAAGCGTAAGAAATGGGTGACGGGGCGGCGGATGCCAGTCCGCCGCTTCGAGGCTTAGAGTGCTCTCCTTGTATCCGGCCGGCCCCGGCGGCGCACGGATCGAACAGTCTGCTCAATCTACTGACAATATTGACTTTCGCATATCCCCTGGATTAATAGTTATACAGTTCTTGCACCCTAGGCGCGTACTGAGGGCCGCTCCAGCTCGGAGGTGCCACCATGCAGTTCTCTTCCACCGAAAAATGGTTAGCGCAGAAGATCCTCCACAGGACCGGAAACCCTCCGTTTGAGTTGGTGCTCGGACGAGACGCTAGCGAGCTAGCCGCGAAAAATGGCGCAGGCTCCTCGCCGACCGTGGTCATTTCCGATCGCAAAACACTGGCGAGGCTGGCGCTCGATCCCGAGGTGGCATTCGGCGACGCCTATTCCGATGGACGCGTCGAGGTCCACGGAAATCTGGTGGAATTTCTCGAACAGGTGATTCGGTCGATGCAGAGGGCCGGAAAGCCCGGGTTGTATTCGCGACTGTCGTCCTGGTGGCTGGATCGCGTGTATGACAACACCGCGCGCGGGTCGCGCAAGAATATTCACCGCCACTACGATCTGAACGTCAACTTTTACAAGCTTTGGCTCGATCAGCGCATGGTGTACACGTGCGCGTATTTTCCGACGTCCTCGGCGACGCTCGAAGAGGCGCAGCTAGCCAAGATGGATCACGTATGCCGCAAAGTGCGGCTCCAGCCGGGAGATAAAGTCGTTGAAGCCGGCTGCGGCTGGGGCTCGCTGGCGCTGCATATGGCCAAGCACTACGGCGTCACGGTAAAGGCGTTCAACATTTCGCATGAGCAGATCGCCTTTGCGCGCGAACAGGCCAAGCGCGAAAGCTTGGACCACCAAGTGGAGTTTATCGAAGACGATTACCGCAATATTTCGGGGCGGCACGACGTGTTCATGTCAGTGGGAATGTTGGAACATGTGGGACTGGCCCACTACGACGAATTGGGGCAAAGCATTCATCGCACGATTGGCGATTGGGGCCGGGGATTGGTGCATTTCATTGGCCGCAACCAGCCGCACCCGTTCAGCCCGTGGATTCGCAAACGCATTTTCCCAGGGGCCTACGCACCGGCGCTAAGCCAGGTCGGCAGGTTATTCGAGCCGTGGAACTTCTCGGTGCTGGATGTGGAGAACCTGCGCATGCACTATGCCAAGACGCTGGAGCACTGGCTCAGCCGGTTTGAGGGCTCGGTGGATCGCGTCTCGCAGATGTTCGGGCCTGAATTCGTGAGGGCGTGGCGTCTGTATCTGGCGGGATCGATCGCCGCCTTTCGTACTGGTTCGCTGCAACTTTTTCAGATCGCTTTCGCGGGCGCCAACTGCAAACAGATTTCCTGGACGCGCGCACATTTATATGAGGCGTGGCGTTCGGCGGCGAAAGAGCAAAATAAAGAGCAAAAATGGATGCATGCGACGCCGTGATCGTGGGAGGCGGCCCGGCGGGAAGCGCGTGCGCGTGGGCTTTGCGGCGGGCCGGACTCAACGTCGCGATCATCGACCGGGCTGCTTTTCCGCGAAATAAGGTTTGCGGTGGGTGGATCACGCCCGCCGTCCTCGAAGCACTTCACATCGATCGCGAAGAATACGCAAACGGCCGAGTATTGCAGCCGCTGTCGGGCTTTTTAACCGGCCGCATCGGCGGACCGGAGGTGCGCACCGATTACGGGCAGCCGGTCAGTTATGGCATCCGGCGGTGTGAGTTCGACGCCTATCTACTGGAGCGCAGCGGCGCGCGCGTGTTGCAAAACACCCCTTTGAAAACAATCGAGCGAACGGACGACCAGTGGATAGTGAACGGCGCCATCGCAGGAAGGATCTTGATCGGATCGGGCGGGCATTTTTGTCCGGTGGCGCGATATTTGGGAGCGGACGCGCGGAAGGAAACGGCCGTGGCGGCGCAAGAGCTGGAATTCGAGATGACTCTCGAACAGCAGCGGCAATGCTCGATTCGCGGAGAGGTGCCGGAACTGTATTTCTGCGCGGATATGAAGGGATACGGTTGGTGCTTCCGGAAAGGCAATTATTTGAACGTCGGGCTAGGCCGCCTGGATCCGAAAGGGCTGCCGAACCACGTGTCGGACTTTGTCGCGTTTCTGCGCCGCGCGGGCAAGATCTCGTTCGATTTGCCGGTTTCCATGCTGGGCCACGCTTACCTGCTCTATTCCAAGACCAATCGGAAGCTGGTTGATGCCGGCGCGGTGCTGATAGGCGATGCAGCTGGGGTGGCCTATTCGCAGAGCGGCGAAGGAATTCGTCCGGCGATCGAATCGGGGCTGCTGGCCGCGAAAGTGATCGTCGCCGCAAAAGGCAGGTACACGAGGGAACATCTGGAGCCTTACCGGGCGGCGCTCGCCGCACGGTTTGGCGAATCGGGGCGGGATTTGTCCACAAGCGTAGGTTCGCGGCTGCCGTCGAACTGGATTGAAGCGCTTGGGCGTGTGGTCTTGGCGAATGGATGGTTTTCGCGGCACGTCATACTCGACCGATGGTTTTTGCACCGCAATGTGCCTGCTTTGCAAGAGACTTAGGCCCTTCGAAGGCGAAGGCCCTGCGCCAGTATGTTCTCACCGCACATTCCTTTGATCGCGGGAACACGCTGCCTACGTACGTTGAACCTTACTTCTTTAGGGGCTTGGGCCCCCTCCCGAAGAGAATCGCTGGTTCGCATGAGCAGAAGGAAATCGCCGTTTACAGCGGGGTAGGGGATGTGTAGTATGTCGGCGTCGCAAACGACCCCGGCTGTATAAGAGGAGCATTTGTTGTCCCTTCGGCGCGGCTTGTACCGTTGGCTTCGGATCGCAGTAATCGTTAGCGCGGTGGGCCTGATATGCTTTGCGGTACAGCGCGAGATTTCCGCGCAGAACGGGCCGTTTCCTCAGCCGCAAGACGAAAGCTCGTCCCCGATTTTCACCACGGCGCACCGCACGATTGGCGACGCCATCGCTGAGTTTTTTGACTATCGCCCGCAACCGGTGCAGCCGATCCAGTTTCCGCACAAAATCCACATAGCAAATGGTTTGCAGTGCGTGATGTGCCATGCCGGCGTCGATCAAGGGCCGGACGCGCGTATCCCCAGCGTAAAATTCTGCATGACCTGCCACCGGGTGATCGCCAAGGACAATCCGGAAATCAAGAAGCTGACTGCGTATTACAACGAAGGGCAGGACGTGCCCTGGCAGCGGGTGTACGGGTTCGTCCCGGAGGCGCATGTGTTTTTCAATCACGCGCCGCATATACGCGCCGGCGTGCAATGCTCGCAGTGCCACGGCGATATGAGCAAGCAGACGGTCGCTGTGCGGTCGGTGAATTTGACGATGGGATATTGCGTGCAGTGCCACGAGGAGCATAAAGCGCCCGTGGATTGCATGACGTGCCATTACTAGAAGCAGACGCGGCGAAGAGTCTAGATTGAGACGAGCCTAATGGAACGACGGGACTTTCTAAAAATTTCGGCGATTACAGGGGCCTCGGCCGCGCTCGACGCGTGCGGAAGTCCGGATCACCAGCTGATACGGTTCATCCCCGAAGAAGATCTGATCCCGGGAATCGCCACCTGGAAACCGAGCGTTTGCACGCTCTGCCCGGCTGGCTGCGGGCTGCTGGTGCGGGTGATGGAGGGCGATGCGGAGGTGGTCCGCAACGGGCAGCTCGGGCTGATGCAAATGGGCCTGGCGAAGAAGCTTGAAGGCAATCCGGCGCACCCCATCAACAAGGGCAAGCTGTGCCCTCGAGGGCAGGCGGGGCTGCAGGTGACGTATCACCCTGACCGCGTGCGGAATCCTCTGGCGCGCTCCGGGCCGCGCGGCTCAGGCCAGTTCAAGGAGGTTTCCTGGGACGAGGCCATGAAGCAGCTGGTGTCGCAGCTCTCGTCCGCGCGCGCCGGGAATTTGCAGGGCCGCATTGCATTCGTATCGAGCCCGTTGCGCGGACAGAAGCGAACTATTGCCGCGGAGTTTGTGGGCGGCTTCCAAAATTCGCAGCTGATCGAGTTTGCGTTCCTTGACGAGCGAGTGATCCGCGCGGCCAACGCCGCAAGTTTCGACCACGAAGCGCCGCCGACGGTTGACCTGGGGCAATCGAACTACGTCATTTCGTTCGGCGCGAACTTCTTGGGGACGTGGAATTCGCCGGTGGCGCAGTCGGTGGGGTACGGGGAAATGCGCAAAGGCCGGCCGGGAATGCGCGGGAAGCTGGTCCAATTCGAGCCGCGAATTTCCCAGACGGGCGCGAACGCCGATGAATGGATACCATGCGCTCCCGGAACAGAGGGAATGCTGGCGCTCAGCATGGCGCACGTGCTGATCCAGGAAAAGCTGCGCACGTCTGCGTCCGCCGGAGCGGCGGGAGATTTAGTCGAGGGCTGGTCGCAAGGGCTGGCCGAATACGCGCCAGAGAAGATCGAGAGCCAAACGGGTGTGAAGGCGGCGACGATCACGCGCATCGCACAGGAAGCGGCCGCCCACGGGCCAGCGGTGGCGTTGATTGGCGATGCGGCCGCGGCGCATACGAACAGCCTGTTCAACGCCGTGGCTGTCAATGCGCTCAATGCGCTGCTTGGCAGCGCGGGAAAGCCGGGGGGAATTCAGTTCAGCCCGGTGTGGAATTCCGGAGCCGCAAAGTCCGGAGGTACGGACGCGGTTTCAGGCGGAGATGCCGTTCGCGCGCTGGCCGAAGAGATCGAATCGAATTCGAATTCCGTGGCGGCGCTGCTGGTTTACGGCGCAAATCCGGTGTTCGCGACGCCTAACGCATGGGGCGTGCGGCAGGCGTTTGAGAAGGCGCCTTTTATCGCCAGCTTTGGCAGCTTCATCGACGAGACGAGCATTTTGGCGGACTTGATTCTGCCGGATCATTCGCCGCTGGAATCGTGGATTGAAGACACGCCGGATGCGGGATCGACGCGGATGGTGGTCAGTGTGGCGCCTCCGGCGATGCTGCCGTTGCATAATACGCGCGCCATGCCGGACGTGCTGCTGGACGCAGCGCACCAACTGGGCGGTGACATGGCTAAGGCGCTGCCGTGGAAGACCTACGACGAAGCCATTCAAGCGGATTTCGCGGCGCTCTACAAGGCAAAGGGCTCGAAAGACGCCAAGAGCGCGGACGACTTCTGGTCCAACGCGCAGCAGCAGGGCGGGTGGTGGGGCGCGGAGGAAACGGCGGCACCGCCGGGGAACTCAGGGAAGGCGATTGGTCCCGTGATATTCGCGGCGGCGGAATTCGACGGGAATTCCACCGAATATCCGTACTATTTCATGCCATTCCCCTCGCAAATGCTTTACGACGGCTCGCTGGCGGATTTGCCGTGGATGCAGGAAGCGCCCGACCCCATGTCGTCGGCAATGTGGGGTTCGTGGATCGAGATGAATCCGGAAACGGCGAACAAATTTGGAATCAAGCAGTCGGATTTGATCGAAGTGGCCTCGCAGCACGGCACGCTCCGCGCTCCGGCAATGGTTACTCCGGGAATCGCGCCCGATGTGATCGCCATGCCGATCGGCCAAGGTCATGAGAGCTATACGCGGTTTGCGAGCAATCGCGGCGCGAATCCCATTTCGATATTGGCGCCGATGTCCGTGGCGCAAGCGAACACGCTGGCGTGGGCGGCCACGCGGGTGAAAATTTCGCGGGTGGGCGAAGGGCAACTTATTTTGTTCGGCGGAAACCTGCGGGAAGATTCGGCGATTTTAAGGCAGCGATAGGCGCACTGGCGCGCGGATTTAGGCCAAGCGCGCGGCGAGTTGGAGAGCGAAATGGGTCATCAATGGGGCATGGTCATCGATCTGGACCGCTGCACGGGCTGCGAAGCCTGCGTGGTGGCATGCCACGCCGAAAATAATATTGCCACAGCCGGCGAGGAACAGGCGGCCATCAGCCGAGCGAAGCACTGGATCCGCGTGGAACGCTACTACGAAGGCAATTTTCCGGACGTGAAAGTGAAATTCATGCCCGTGCTTTGCCAACAATGCGACACCGCGCCGTGCGAGCCCGTCTGCCCCACGTTCGCCAGCTATCACACCGACGAGGGCCTGAACGGCCAGGTGTATAACCGCTGCATCGGCACGCGCTATTGCGGCAACGCCTGCCCGTACAACGTGCGCTTCTTCAACTTTTTCAATCCAGTGTGGGACAAGCCGCTCAATTTGCAGCTGAACCCGGATGTTTCGGTGCGTGAAGTGGGCGTGATGGAAAAATGCACGTTTTGCATCCAGCGCATCAAAGCCGCGGAAATTCAAGCCGAGGCTGAAAAGCGCGACGTGAAGGACGGCGAAATTCAGCCGGCGTGCGTGCAGTCGTGCCCGCCGAATGCCATGGTTTTTGGAGATTTGAGCGACCCGAACAGCCAAGTGTCACGAATGGCGCGTTCGAGCCGCGGCACGAAGTTACTTGAGGATCTCGGCACTTTGCCGAAGGTCACTTACCTGCAACAGGATTCGTGGAATGGCAACGAAAACGCCTGAACAGATTAACCGAGATTTGCTGCGGCCGCTGTCGGTGCTCACGCCGAGCTATTTTATCGTGCTGGCGTGCTTTCTAGCGGTGGTGGTGGCGGCCGGATACGCGTTTGGCTTTCAGGTGTACAACGGCATCGGCGTGACGGGCTTGCGGCGTCCGGTGTACTGGGCGTTTTACATCACCAATTTCGTTTTCTGGATCGGGCTCAGCCACGCCGGCACGCTGATTTCCGCCATCCTGCGCTTGAGCAACGCAACCTGGCGGCGTCCCGTGACGCGCTGCGCCGAAGTAATTACGGTATTCGCGCTTTCGATCAGCGCGATGTTTCCGTTGATCCACCTCGGGCGTCCGTGGCTGGCATTCTGGCTGATTCCGTATCCCAGCGAGCGCGGAATCTGGCCGAATATTCGTTCGCCGCTTCTGTGGGACTTCTTCGCCATCAATACCTATCTGCTGGGCAGCGTCACGTTTCTGTTGCTGCCTCTGGTGCCGGACTTCGCCATGATGCGCGACCGCGCCACGGGCGTGCGCAAGAAAATCTACCGCTTTTTCGCGGCGGGCTGGCGCGGCACGCCAAAGCAGTGGCACCGGCTGGAAACGGCAATGCACATCATGGCCATCGCGATTATTCCCGTGGCCGTCTCGGTGCATAGCATCGTTTCCTGGGATTTCGCCATGGCACCGGTGCCCATGTGGCATTCCACGATATTCGCTCCGTACTTCGTGGCAGGCGCGATTTTCAGCGGCATCGCCGCGCTGATCATCGCCATGGCGGGGCTGCGGAAGTTTTTGCATCTGGAGGAGTACTTGCGGCCGGTACACTTCGAAAATCTCGGCAAGCTGCTGCTGGTGATGAGCCTGCTGTGGTTCTATTTCGTTTTTGCCGAGCGATTGACCGGTTGGTACGGCAACGAGAAATATGAAATGCCCATTTTCTGGCTGACGCAGCGCGGCGCGTACGCGCCACTGTTCTGGGCCATGGTGATTTGCAACTTCATCATTCCAGTGCCCATCCTGGGGATCAAAAAGCTGCGCACGATTACCGGGATTGTGATCGCCTCGGTGACGGTGGTGATCGGCATGTGGCTCGAGCGCTTCCTGATTATCGTGCCATCGCTTTCGGAGAAATATTTGCCTTACAGTTGGGGCACGTACCGGCCGAGCTGGGTCGAGATCACCATTACGGCGGGCACCTTCGCGGGAATGTGCATGCTCTACATGCTGTTTTCAAAGGCTGTTCCGGTGATTGCCGTTTGGGAGCTCAAGGGCGGCCAGGCGCTGGAACACCAGCCTTCCGAGGCGATGATGGCCGCCAGTGAGCTGGGGGATTGAGATGCCCATGGCCGATTCCATCTACGGATTGTTTCCTGACCCGGCCGCGGCGGATCGCGGGCTCAAGGTTCTGCGCGCGGCCGGCGTGCCGAATGAAAAACTGCTGGTGATGTCGCCAGAGCCGTTCGAGGAATACGAATTCGCGCAGGCCGACCGCAATACGCCGATGCCTTGGATCGCGGCGCTGGGCGGTCTGGTGGGCGGAACGTGCGGGTACCTGCTGGCGCGCTACACGCAGGTCGCCTATCCGTCACATATCGTTTCCGGCGGCATGCCGCTGGTTACCAAATGGCCCAGCGGGATCATCACCTACGAACTCACCATGCTCGGCGCCATCTTGACCACTGCGATCACGCTGCTGATCACGGCGAAGCTGCTGCGCTGGGATTTGGACATTTACGACCCGGAAATTTCGTACGGCAAGATTCTGATTGGAGTGGTTGCTCCCGCGGCAGAGTCCCGCGCGGACTTTGAAGATCGCTTGCGTGCCGCGGGGGCGGAAAAGATCAAAGGTACTGGACGCTTCAGCTCGACATAAAAGGGCTGTTTTGTTGGGCGCACCGCAACGGGCGCACAAACACCCCTTACGTTCTCCGATTTTCGATACCTGTTGAAAGACCCGAACGAAGCACCTTTTGATGGCGCCAGAAAGAAGGATTTTCTGCGTGCGGAGCGAGCGTTAAATGAAAGTGCGCCAGCTTTAGGGGCGGAGCCCTTTCGGCCAAAGTGTCACGTTTATCGCGGAGGTCCAGTCCGTCTGGGGTGTGGTTGCCAGGATGGGTGCAAACCATCGTTCGTATTGAAGCGAACCGGAAACGCTGAGGTCGCCTCTCAGCCACCAATTTATCTTCACCGATCCGTCGGTAACAGACTCGCCGTTCGGGATGAAGTCTTTCGAAACTGTTGCGTGCCGAAAGGCGAACTGCAGGTTGTTCTTCGCGCTCTGCCAGTAAGTAAGCCAAGCCTGATATCCGGTTCCTTCCCGCCCGATCCAACTGCCGATCAGGTTTCCGTCGTTGGTGTACAAGTCATGGTAAAAGCCATCGTAGTAAACGTAGTGGCCTCCTGGTTCGCCGTTGGGCGCATCGGTATAAACGGCTTCGGCGCGCAAATCGAACCGCGGCAAATCGGGAAGCCGCGGCATGTAGAATCCGCCACTGGCAGCCGCGCGCGGCAGATTCGCGAGCGGCGAGGGATCGTCATCGGAAAGGGAATCGCCGTAAATTGTGAGCCAGTTGCGCAAGTAGGGCACGCGATAACTCGCGTCAAAGCCGCCCGCGCGTTTGCCCGGATTCTGATCGGGGGGCTCTCCATATCCGGACGTAAACATCGTATAGCTGCGAAAGAGCGACAAAAACGTCAACGGGCGTCCCACGCCGCTGAATTCCGCGGTGCGGCTGAATCCCAGCTCCAGATTGGGCGTGGGCTTGAAGGAGATCTTTTCGCCGTGTATCAGAGGCCGGGGCGGAAATTGGTTTCCGGAAAGCTTGCCGAAAAACGCGTCGAACTTCATCGGGCCGAGTAGGCGGAAGATCGATGGCAATTCGAATGGGACAATGCGGCTGGCCCTGAACATGTAAATCGGCGCGGCATTGTCGCTGAACATCAGCGCGCCGCCCTGGTCCGGCCCCCACCACAGGCTTTGCTTTCCGAAAGACAATTCCCATCCGGCCAGATTGACTCCGGCGTACGTATCCAGAAGCCGGAATTGATTTGCCGTAGCGGTCGAGGTGCCCGGTTGCAAGGGGTTATCATCAACCGTCGAGATGAACTGGCGCACCGGAAGCGGATAGGCAGGCGCGGACGGTGCGTGCTGAAACTCCTCGCGCGTATAGATTACGAATCGGCCGGCAGAAGCGTAAGCGGAGAACCCGTCGTAGCTGTTGAATCCTTCTTCATACGGGCGGCCAAAATTATTGATGATCGTCTGCCCGAAATGATAACTGTCGTTGAGCGGTGTGCCTTGAATGCCTTCAATATTGGTGTAGACGGACTCTAGATGCGCCGCAATTCGCGTCGAGGGCGCCATTTCGGGCGCGAATTCCACCAGCAAAGCCGCATACAGCTGCCGCACATCTAGCGGTGCATTATCCGTGATGCTTGTGCCAGCCTCGGACACCAGCTCGGCGCACTCGCCGCGGGTCCAAGGGCGTATGCCCAGGAATTCGGCATGGATGTAACCCAGGGCGGCTAATCGCTCGATTGCGGGGTAGATCCAGCTGTCCAGCTCAAGGAAGGGAAGACCAGCGTTCGCATTCGCTGCTTGTACCGAATCGGCTGGCGCGGCCTCCGCGCCTTTCGGATTTTGTTGTGGATACGCTTGCGTTCCGCCGAACAAAAAGCTGACTGCCAAAACAAACCCTAGTGCTTTGCTATTCAACCGATTCGGTCTCCAGCGCCATGCTCAGACTGCCGCGTTCTCCAGCCCACTCTGCCGCCCGAATTGCAGTCCGGCGTGGAACCGCGCGCCGCCGCACGGGACTGGGCGCTAGACACGCTGCTGCCGTTCTCCAGATGATATTCAAGTCGGACACAAAGGATGCCTTGCGCATGTACCAGCGGTCAAGCCTCGCTTTTCGAGGCCTGATTTCGGAGTCGTAGAAAGCTTCGAGTTCATCGCCGGGAATGTCCCGGAGCATCTCTTCTTCGTGCCGAAACACCAGCGTCGCCAGGCCGGTAATGCCCGGACGATATCGCCAATCACTTACCACTGAATATTCAGGCAGCTTTGGGCGCGGTCCGACAAGGCTCATATCTCCGCGCAACACGTTGTAAAATTGCGGAATTTCGTCCAGCTTAAGCCGGCGCAGGACCTTGCCGACGGAGGTAAGCCGATGGTCGCCGTGCCGCGTCAGTCCAGGTCCATTCCTGTGGTCCTCGACCATGGTGCGAAACTTGTAGACCGTAAACAATTTTCCGTTAAGACCAACACGGCTTTGTCGGAATAGCGCCGGTCCCTTGGAGCCAAGCCGGACCAACACACACACGATCGCGCCAATGAAAAAGGTGCAGGCCAGAATCACAGCGGAGACGATGATATCGAATGCCCGTTTCTGCAGAGACTTGCTCCAGCAGCGTGCCTGCAACATGGCGCCTCCACCACACCAGACATCTGATTTGTTCCGGAATGCGCACGGCAGCACCGACTCGCCATAAGACATCAGTGCTCTAGGACCCGGCCAGCACGAATATCGGCCGTGGGGAGGGGCCACTTGCGTGGTCACAAACGTATCTGTAGGCCTCTTTGCAGAGTCTGACGGGGCAACTTGATTAAAAGTTACAGCTCAGCCTACACGTGGATGTTCCTTCCCCACCGCATACTAGTTGGTCATAACTCGACTAGGCAAGGGAAAAATTCAGTTTTAATGCTTTTTTATTAAACAAATTCTCATTAATGGACGGTAATGACCGCTGCGGCAATAGCTACTTGTGATGCGACCGTAGCCCAGTCGCGAATGGCCTTTCCAGCGCCACCCACTTGAAGCTTGGGCGGGATCACGATGGTGTCGCCGGGTTGTACCGCAACGGATTTCACATTCTCGCGCCACCAGCCATATTCAGAGACGGAGCCGCTGAGAACTGATCCGTTTGCGCGCACAAGCAGAACGTGTTTCATATCCGCGTTCGCGCTTCCGTTTCCCGCGTGCCGCAGGTAATACTCAACCGTCGCGCCTTTCCGGTACACGAACGAACTTTGGTCGTATACGGATCCGACGACGCTTACGACTTGGCTTTTGGGGGGAATAAACAGGCTGTCCCCGTCCTCTAAAACAATCGGCGGAACCGCAGCCACCGAATCGGTGGTAGGCGTCAGAGCCAGCACCACTCGCCCGGTGGCCCTCGCCGATCGCAATTCGCGCACCAGAGCCTCTTGCGCCTGTGACTGCGCGGTCAGCGCCGTAGCCTCATCAGGATTCGATCTGGCGTTGGAGATGGAGGCTATCTGCACCTGTTCTTCCATCTGGACGGAGGTCCGATCGAGAGCGGCCTGTTGATCGATGCGCGCTGATTCCCGGGTAAACTGTGCTCCATACAAATACGCATTCGATGTGAGCCCGCCCGCGATTTTCAGCAGATCGCGCAGCGTCTGTCCGTGTTTTACGCGATAGACGCCGGGAGCCTTCACTTCGCCCTCGACCCGCACGAAGATCGTCTGTTGGGCCTGCGGCACCTCGATGTCTTTCTGTGAAAAGATGGTCACGATGTCGCCAGGCTCCAGGGGAAGATTGGCGGCGGGGTCATTCTCGAGCACCGCTTTGCGCAGTGAAAAGGGAATGAGCCGCGTGGACAGATCGACGGGATCGAGCCGCTGGATCACGGCGTAATCCCAATTGATTTCCGGCGCGACCAGCTTGACCTCGGTGCGCAGTTGGGAACTGTTCACCCTCGTCTGCGTCTGCTCGGTCGAGGGGCCGTATGGCTGTGACGGGGCCGCTTGCTGGCCCTGTTCGTAAGGCGGCCCAAAACCCGCGGGGCCTGTGCCATTCGAGAGATTGTCGTTCTGATTGTTTGGATAATTTTGATAATAGTTCTGATTGTTGTCCTGCGGCGCGTTCTGCTGCTGCCCTTGTTCGGGCGGCATGCCATAGCCTGTGCTCGGCGTATTCTCCGGATTACGCGGCGGAAGCATCCGCTGCTGCTGTTCGGGCGGAGTGCCGTAATCCGTGGCGGCGCCATTCACCAGATTGTTCTGGGCCTGCCAATAACGCCGGGTCAGCAGCATTTCTTTGTTCGGGATCAGGTCTCGAACCCGCATTCCTTCGTGCCATGGATACCTTCCAGGATTCGCCACATTGCCGCGAAGCGTGACGGCGTTGTCGAAGCGGGGCACGATCGCCAGCACGTGGATGATGTCGCCGCCCTTTACCTGCTCGCTCGACGCCTCAGCGAACGTGTACTCCACCACACTGCGAACCTCGTGTTCGTCGATCCGTTCCACGGTCAACCGCGTCGCATCCGCGACTTCGTTGAGGCCGCCGGCCAAGGAGATCGCATCGGCCAAACTATCGTGACTGTTCCTCAGTTCATAGATGGCAGGCACGTTGACGCTTCCGGCCACCGCGATCTGCGGCCCCACAGGCGGTATGTAGATCACATCTCCCGGCATTAGCTGCACGTCATTCGACTTGTCGCCTTTGAGCAGCAGATCGTACAAATCGTAATCGGCAATCAGCTGCCCGTCGCGCCTCAACTCGATGTGCCGCATCGAACCCGCGCGCGACGGCCCGCCGGTTGCAAAGATCGCATTTACCAGCGTGCTCAGAGAGCTGATCGTGTACCGCCCAGGCACACGCGCGTCTCCGGTGACGTACACATCGATCGAGCGTAATCTCCCCAGCGTTACAGCCACATCAAAATTCCGGTAGATTCTGGCAATCTGCTGGCGCAGAAACTCGTTGAGGTCTTTGTAGTGAACCCCCGCCACCGTGACGCTTCCCACTTTGGGAATGTAGATCGCTCCGTCGCGGTCTACGGACGCGCGCAACTCGACGTTGATCTGCCCCCAAATCTGCACGTACAGCTCATCGCCCGGACCAATCACGTACGTGGCTGGCACCGGCACATTCAATAGCGGCGCAAACGTGCTGGGCGGCTGGCGAAACAAGCTGCTGCCATAGATGGGCAGCATGCGCCCCACGGAGTTCGCCACCATCAGCTGAAATTGCGTGGGCGGTTGCGGCGGTTTCGGGTACCAGCCGAAAGGCGTTTGCTGCTGAAAGGGGGTCTTGGGTCCCGTGCTGTAGGTCGACGGAGGCTGCATGCCATTCGGCAGTCCCTGCTGCTGTCCCTGCGCCCCTCCGCCCCGGGACAACTGCTGGCACGCCGGCAACTCCGGATTCGCCTCGCATTGCTCCACGGTGGGAGGCTGCGCCGGCTCCTGATACTGCGATTGCGACTGCGATTGACTCTGCGACTGCCCTTGCGATTGCCCTGAATCATCCTGAGCGCGCAACCAAGGCGCGGCCACGGCGATCGTCAATAGCAGCATGCCGAATGCAACCGCATTACGCCGTAACGTCATTTTCACCCTTCCAATTTTGCTGTGCCGATCGCTCCCACACGGGTTACAACCTCCCACGACCGAAAAGCGTGCACCGCCAGCACCACGCCCACAATTCCCGTGCACGCCAAATACACGAACGATAGCCCCACGCTGCCCCACTCCCGCGCTACCGCCAGCGACAGCGTCAGAGTAAGCCCTGCCACAACCATCGATTGCACCAGGAATGGCTCGCGCTTAAACGACCGCAAATAAATGGCCATGCTTTGCGCGGCGAATCGCCCCGCGGTGGCCAGGATCAGCAGCCCAAATATCCACGGCGCAACCATGCGCGCCGCCAGCCGCGGAAAGAGATAATGCAGTCCAATGACGCCTGCCTCGCAAGCCACGGACATCCCCGCCAGCACCGCCGACGACTGCCACAGCGTCCGGAAGAAGAAGCGGCGAAGCTCCGCAAGCTTTCTGCCGCTCACCATCTGCCCAAACGGTGCGGCCTTCGTCGCCATCCACGAAATCGCCAGCGTGGAAAGGTAGCCGGTGATGCTCAACGACATGCCCATCTGCCCCGCTTCCACCGGCCCGCGAAAAGCAAATAGCAGCGGCGTGAACACTTGCATCGAGAAGTACGCGCACAGCCAGCTCACGGCAATTTGCCACTGGAACGACCATATTTCCCGCCGCCACGAAACGGCATGATCGCCGGACCTAAACCGGACCAATCCGAGCAGAAGCTTTCGCCGCGTCCAAACGAATCCCGCCGCGACCGCTGCATATCCGACCATGATCATCGCCGGCGCGTACAATCCGTGGCCCGTCGCCAGCGACGTCCATGACATCACGATGACGGCGGCGGACTGCCAAAACCTGGCGTTCGCAACCTCTCGCACTTGCCCGCAGCCTTCCAGAAACGCGAAGACCGGGTCCATCAGAAACATGGCCACGCACGCGCACACCGCGAAAATCCACGGCCCCATCCACGGGACGTGCGCGCTCTGATCGCGCAGCGAAAAGAAAAATATGCCGCCCGGCAGCAGCGCCACCCACATCACCGCCGCCGCCACCATGTACCAGCGCAGCGTTTTCTGCAGCACCGACGCCAGCCGCGCGTGCGCTACTGCACCGCCCTCGATCGTGCCGTCCGCGTGAAGAATCAAGTGGACGCGCTCGTGCGCCGCCATTTGCAGCACCACGAACGAAAATCCCAGCTCGAACACCGTCTGCAGCGCCACCAGCCCCAAGATCGTGTAGTAGTAGCCTTGCTCCTCGGGCGTCAGAAAGCGGACGATCAGCAGCACCGTCCCCGCGCTGCCCACCATCTGAACCAGCCGCGCCATCACCGTATACGCGACCGCGCCATCCAACCCCAGCAGTTGTTTCAGGCGCACCATGGCGCTGTTCGTCACAGCGCGGTTCCCTCGTGCCTCAACAAGCGCCCATAGACGAGCGGCCGTAGCGCAGCTGGCATGACCCGAACAGGAGTCCGCGCCAGCACGTTCAGCGCGAATTCCGGCGCGGAAATAAATCCCATGCGCAGAAACTGGCGAAAGAGTCGGATCTCACTTCGCGCGTAGAAAACGCCGCCTCTCCTCCGCAGCATTCCGTGCCCGCATCGCGCAAACACCAGAATTTCCGAAATATTGCGAATCTCCAGGTTCAACATCAGCATTCGTGCCCAGAGGTCATAGTCCTCTAGTCCGGGAAAATGGCGATATCCTCCCGCTGCCACCACCGCCGAACGGCGAAACATCACCGTCATGTGGTTCATAGGGTTTCTAAATTTGGCAAACTTCTTAAGCTGTGCGCCCCCGCACGGCAGCTTCCGAATTGAGACCACCCTTCCCGGGGTATCGACGAACTCGCCGATTGCCGAACCCACCGCGGCTACGCTCGGATTTGCATCAAAGAAAGCAATCTGATTCTCGAACCTGTGGGCCGCACACACGTCGTCGGAATCCATTCGCGCGATCAGTTCGTTTCGGCACTCGCCCAACCCGGCGCTCAGTGCGGGACCCAAGCCAACCTGCTTTTCGAGCTGCACGGCTACCATCGGCAACACGTTCTCATAAGAGGTGAGGACGCACTCCAACTCATCCCCGAGCAGGCCGTCTTTCACAATCACAATCTCATCTGCCCGAATGGTCTGCGCAACTAAACTTTCCAGCGACTGTCGCAGGAATTCAGGTCGCTCGCCATCGTAAATCGGCATCAATACTGAAAGGCCCATGCATTCTCCCAACGAAGTTCTAAACTTGCTGTGTCCAATCTGCCGGTGCTTGCCCTAGGTCTTGCAAAATAGAAAGTTGCGCGTTCCATCCTCCACTCGCCTAGCAGAGACCCAACGCCGAACGTCCTCAGGACGAACCAGATCTCGTGTGGTATTTAGCTTTTTGCAATTGTATCCGCGACTCCAGAAAGTCTCGAACGCCGCGGCAAACGATGAGCTGCCATCGCTCTGAACCCTTTCCGGGATCAATAAAATCTCGACGAACCAGGTCGGCATCGGGAGGCGATTGAGCGTCCGCTCGGCCCCGGCCAACACGTCGAGCTCGAAGCCTTCCACATCCATCTTGATCAAAAGCTTTCGGCCCGGGAATCGATCAGCGATCACTGTATCCAGGCTCGTCACTGGGACGGTGGCGAACCGCCTCTCGTCGGCATCGGCCCAGCCGCGCACGAAAGACGAGATGCCGCCGAATCCATATAGTCGGCTCAGTCCGGGCTCCTTGGCCAGGCCCAGCGGGAACACCTCCACATTCTGGAATTGATTGTCCCAAAGATTTCGGCAGAGAAACTTCAGATTACGCGCTGAAGGTTCAAAAGAAAGCACTTGTTTACGCCGGCTGGCGGCCAAGCAGGAGTAAAGGCCGACGTTCGCCCCAATATCGATTACCGCATCGTGGCTTGCCACCAGTTCCAGAAATGCGTCAGTCTCCTCCGGCTCGTAATCGGCCCGTGTTGCATGATGATTGCCCGCCAACGCGAAGCCGTAGCGCGTTGGCCTTGCGATATGCCAGAGCGTTACGTCTCGCAGCCGACGGTACAAAAGCCCCATCGACGGCGCGATGGTGTCAACGGGTCTCCGGAGCCTGGCCACTAACGTCATTCGAGTCTCCTCGCTGATAGGGGCGCCTTATTCGTAGCTAAGTCTTTCCATGCTTCGATCACGTTTTTCGCGCGGAACCGCTCTATGGAACCTCCTGCGTTCTTTGCATATTTTGCTAACGCAGCCTCGTCACCACACGTGCTCGCCAGGCATTCTGAAAGTTTTTGGATATTCTCCGACGGAAAGAGCCTTCCGTTCACGCCGTCTATTACGACGTCTCTCAAACCGTCCACAGCTGCAGCTATTAACGGACGGCCAATCGCGAGTGATTCCAGCGCCACAAGTGGCAGCCCCTCGTATCGGGAAGGCATTATTACGCAGGACGCTCGTGCTATGTACTCGTAGGGTTTGTCCGTCGCCGGTAGGAGGCTGACCGTATTCTGGAGGCTGTGTTTCTCGACTAGATTCCTGAGTTCTGCGTTTTGATCGACACCCGGGCCGACGATCATGAATTGCCAACCTGGAATCGTTTTTAGCGCCAAAGCATTCAAAAACAGGTCAAATCCTTTTTGCGGAACAGCGCGCCCGATCAGGAGTCCGACCCTTGGCGTCTTTTGGGGATACTCTGCCGGCACAGCCCGGGCTGGCACCGTTCCGGGGATTACGTGGATGTTCCGATAGCCGTAGGAACGGAACTCCGCAGCGGCACCTTCCGCCACGACAACAATCACGGCGCGCCGTTTCAGGTAGTACAAAAGCCTGTGCATGGCCCGGCCATTCGGAAACGCCGCAATAGGAAAATGCCGCTGCATGACAAACGGGATTCCAGCCATCTTGCGGAACGGATACAAAAGCCCCAAGGCTGTGCCGTGGTCCACTAAAACCGAGGGCTCAATTTCTTTCACCATTCGCGAAATGTAGCGCCACTGCCGGACCGCCCACGCTGCCCTCAAAGGCCACGCACTCGGACCGAAACCGCTCGGTTCTGGATGGGCGACCGCAATTACCGATACGCGGCTGTCGAGCGGGTAAGTCACTTCGCGCCGGCCCGTCGCCGAAACGACGAATACCTCATGTCCGTCGTCTACCAGGGCGTTGGAAAGTTCGCAAATCGCTCGTTGAATGCCTGCCTTCTGTCGCAGATCATAAAAATGAAACATGAAGCGAAGCTTCGACGCGGAGCTTTCGAGTGTGTCAGGGGCTTTGCGGGGCGCCGTCAAAGACATCAAGCACCACCGAATGGGCTGTATAGTGGTGAGAAAAACGCCAGATGTACGATATCCACGACATAGAGAAGCAGGATTGGATATCGGACGAAGCCCGGAACGATTTTCTTAGAGAGGAGAGCCAGCACGACGACAGCGTAAAACTCGTAGCCCCGGCCAGCACTGATGATATACAGAGACGACGGAAAAAAAAGAAGCGTCAGAACCAACATTTCCTTGGCGGTGGCTTTTTCCTCAGCACGTTTGGCGACGCACAGCCATGCTAAGAGCAGAAGACCAATACAGAGATACTTGAATGGGGTGGCCGCTGGCGCGTACTCGTCCGCCCAGCCGAGGTAGTTCGCGTAGTTTGAGATAACAAGCAGATACTCGGCCAGCCGGTTGATCGCGACGGACGCCGCTAAGCAGATCGACGCGGCAACCCAAACTCCGTATGGTTTGCGCCGCAGCACCAACCAAGCAAGGATCAGTCCGATTCCGGCGGCAATGGCTTTGTGAGTTAAGAATGCAAGCGCAAAGAGGATCCCTCCCCAGACGATACTGCCGCTGCTAAGCGCACAAACGATTAAGCTAATCGCCGTTCCGTAGCGTGCCTGCCCGAATAAAAACCAGAGCACCATAAACAGCAAACTGGCCATCTGTACGGGCCAATACCAGGAGTATCCTGCGCGCTTGCGAGGAAATGTAAGCGATAAAATCAATATCGCCAGCACGAAATTAACCGTAAAGAAAAAAGTGGCATAGTCAAAGTATCGGGCGATCCATGCCCACAGCCCCCAGCCGCTCGCAACGTCTCTTGGGTAATTGATGAACGTATCTTCCGCGTCGAAGCCGAAGGTTCGGAAAGTCGCTATGTATGCGAGTGGAAGCGCAGCCAGGATGATCGAAAGAGATCGGATCGGATAGAGAAATAACTGCAAGCATCGGAGGCCGGATACTGGACGCTTCAGTACGCCGGCGATCCAACCCACAGTCCCCGACAGCGTGCGGTTGGGCTCTTCGCTCCCACCGAATTCCGGCACTGTGGTTATAAAGTCCGGCATCTTGGCACTTCTCCAGTCGGTGAAAATCGGGCATCTACGTCCAGATAGAATCCGGCCACCGCGCTGACGGTGAATTTCTCAGTGTCCAGTGGGGACCAATCTTGGAGAACGGCTCTCTTAAATGCGTCCCGCGTCTCAGTGCGGTCCCAGGACATCGGAAGCAGCTGCACACCTCTGCCAATTCTTTCCGGCGAAATTTCGATTCCTCCGCCCCCGGCCGGCATGGCCACCACGCAGCCCTGACTCATGGCCTCGACGTACGCGATCCCAAAACCCTCTGTTTCGTTCCCGGAGACAAAAACTCTCGTGCGTCGTAGCCAACCACGCAGAGCGAGATCGTCCGGCTCTCCCTGGAATTCAAACCGGGAGTCACCTTCAACCATTCCGTCTAGCTCGGGCCGTAGTTCTCCCTTGCCAATGATGCACGCTCGCAGCCCCGGAACTTCGTCCAGCAAGTCTCTGATCGCGGGAATAATTCTGTGCACGTTTTTGGCAGGGATTAGCCTGCCTGCATAAGTGATCCAGCATCTCCCGGTAGGCTTGTACTCGTACGGTTCCAGAAATATCGACTTGAGCGGGTTGTGAATCACAGCGTCCGAACGGATATTAAAGATCGTCCGGAGCGTCGACGCGGTGTAATGTGACACCGCAACCAGTTGTGCTCCCGATGAGCGGTTCGCAATTTTCAGCGAGGTGACCAGCCCCGCCGCCTTTGCCAGACCCGCGTCGCCTCTCGGTACTCCATGCGACACACAGATTGCACGCCGCGCAAGTGGAGCGGCAAAAACGGCCGTAGTGCTGAGGATTTTTAGAATTCCCGGGTCGCGAAGCGCTCGCAACCGCCTGTAGATTTCTCCTGGTGGGACTACCTCCACCGTAATCTCTCGCTCCGCAAATCCCTGTCGCAGTCCTTCGGCAAAGCTAGACACACCACCAAGATAATGGCCCCCGGTAATCAGTACTTTCGACGGCAGACGATCAGGCATTGGCGCTCTTGCCTCGCCTCGCCAGAAGGCTCTCAAACATCTCCCGTGCGCGAGGATCTGTGCGGCTGACCGCCAGTGTCTCGGCGAAAAAGATCCACAGCATCATCAGCAACGCGCCGCCGATGAGTCCGCCAAGCACGATCAGCAGTCGCGGCGGACCTGACTTTCTATCCGGCGTGACGGCCGGGTCCACCACTTGAATTACAGCCCCTTCTTTGGCCTCGTCAATCTTGGCCATCTCGTATTGCGTTTCGAGGAAGCTGAAGATCGTTTCCTCATACTTCACATCGCGGAGCCTGCGGGCATACTCCAGCGCCGCCTGCGGGACGGTGCCCTTGGGCATCAAAAACTCGCCTGATTGTGTGTTGGTGTTCGCTCCCAGCTGTGCCAGCTGCTGGCGAAGCCCGGCGAGTTCCTGCTCGGCCAACTGCAGGTCGGGGTTTTCGTCCGCCGCAAATTTGCGCATAGCGTCGATCTGCACTTCTTTGGAGGCGATCTGCGAGCGCAGCGCGGCTACGGACTGGATTACCGCCGTCGCCTGCCCGGTCGGCTCGATCAAGCCGGTCCGCTGTTCCACGGTCGCTAGCGCCTCTTCGGCATCCGCGAGTTTGTCGCTCTCCTGCGCCAGCTCCCGCTCGAAGAAAAGGCGCCGTTGCGACGCCTCCGACACGGCTAACCCGGAGGAAAGATCTCTATAATCATGCACATAGGCGTTGGCCATCTGCGCCGCTCGCGCTGGGTTGGTATCGGTCACCGAAATGCGGATCAAGCCGTCTTTCTGGCCGCTGTCGATTTCCGTGTGTTTCTCGAGATCCTTGCGCGCATCCGATTCATGCTTGTCGCGGTAAACCTTCCGGAGATCGAAGCTGTGGACGAGATCGTCCTCTACCGTGCGGCTCTGAATCAAAGCCACCTGCATGTCGTTCGGATTCTTCAACCCAAGCGAAGATTGCGCCAGCGAGCCCAACATCCCCAGCCCGCTGCTCGCCTGAGAAAGTAGCGCCGCCGCCATCGAATTGTCTTTCTGCGGCGGCATGATCACCGTGGTAGCCGTATACCGGTTGGGGAGCAAGAGCGCGATCAATATCGTGCAAAGCGTGATGGCCGCCGTGCCAAGAAGCAGGGTTATCCGGCGGCGATTAAGCATAACCAGCAGGTCGAGCAACGACACCCGTTGCTGCTGCCACTCCAGCTCCTTGATTTCCGCGTTGCTGGCGATCTCTGTACTCATCACTCGGCCCGACCGGCGATGTACGCAGGCCGAAGAACGATGTGGCCCTCACAGGCGCCAAGGTCATCGCTCTCGTATCGCTGGAATTCTGTCGCTAGTCCTTCTTTTAGGATAGCGGCAAGGCTCTCGGGCGATTCACCTTCGGTTTGTTCGCGCAAAACGTCAAAACCCTCGTCCCTCGCGATTCGGAGGTAATCGCTGTGCCGCATGCGGCTCTGAAAGTGAAACGACGAATTGCACAGCGCCCACACACTCGGCGGATATTTCAGGAAGTTGTATACGCTGATGCGAGAATCGGCATACGAATAGTGGTCGCGATAATCGATAACGAAGCTCACTATTCCGTCCGGTCGCATGATCCGCCGGCATTCCCGTAGGATAGAATGCGCTTCAGCTCGCGGGATGTGCTCTAGCGTGTTGGTGGAGGTGACGTAATCCACGCTTTGGCTGCTCAGGCCGGTGCTGCGAGCGTCGCACGGGGCCAGGTATTTGATTCCGTACCACTCTTCCAGGGCCCCTACCCATTCTTTATCGTTCTCTTCAGGCAGAAGTCTTATGGCGATATTAGGAATAGCGCCGCTTTCGCCGAGCCGCCTCAAGTTTTTGAGGCTTTCGTTGATGAGTTCGACGCGGGCCAGCCTGTACAGGTCGACGAGAATCTGGCGCCTTGCGCCCAATGCAAAAAACGACAGCGCCGTAGATAGGTCCCAGCCGGCACCGAACTCGTAGAATTGCGCGTCGCAGATAGCCTTGTTGCCGAAAGACGTTAGAGCATTTACGTGGCTCTCGGCTAACTCAAATTCGCGCTTAAATTCCTCCGCCTTCAGCGGCAGGCTTCGAGTGATGTTGCGCTGCGTCCAATAATGAAGATGGGATCCACCAGGAACTGCCGAGAATAACTTCATTGCAACGGCCTTGCATTGCCAATTCATTCTTCGGTCTCTTTACCTTTGGAGGTGGCGCTGCCTCCATGGATCCGTGCTCCCCGCTCTTCAATTCTTGGCGGCGGAGCCGCGCAAGCGCACTCCCAGCGCCGATTCGTTGCTACACACCAAACGAATCTACGTCGAAGCCGTGAAAGTGCGTCAAGAGAACGCGCATATTTTGTCCCGGTGGACACAAAGAGTCAATGGCGGATTATGTGGTAACCAACCTGCAATCGCAAACCCAGCCATTTGCGTCGTTTATATCGATTCTGACCGCCGGCACACTCGGCGCGTGCGAGCCGGACGCGGCGGGGCCTCGAATCATGCAACTGAAGACAGCGGCGCCATGTTATAACCTGAGCGACTTTAAGGGGCGATCATTGGTTTCTAAGGAGGTTTTGCGCGCGAGCACGTGCGCATGGATGGTGACGCTTGTGGCCCTCGTGCTGGCAAGCATAACTTCTGCGCAAACCACCAGTGGCTTGCTGCCGGACGAACCAAGTCTCGCGGCAAATAATTCCTCCTCGCTGCCGGCAGCGCCGCGTCCCAGCAAGCAAGACCAAATAGACGCTACAAATACCTGTTCCCTGAAGCATTTAGCTCAATGCGCGAAAGACGTCGCGCAGGACCAGGAAGGCATTTGGAGCATGCCCTTCCACATGACCACGAGCGATGTGGTCTGGTTCCTCCCCATCGCTGCCGCCACCGGTGTATCCCTCCATTACGACGCGCAAGCGCTCAACACCCTGGGCACCAACCCCTCCCGCGAATCCGCCAGCAATGATTTTGCGGATGCCGGATTCTATGGGTCGTTGGCCGGGGACGCTGGATTGTACTTTCTCGGCGCGGCGACGGATAACGATCACCTGAGTGAGACTGGCCGGCTGGGCGCCGAAGCAGTGGCGGACGCGTCGCTTGTGACACTGGGATTGAAGCTTGTAACGAACCGTCAGCGGCCAGACGAAGGCAACGGGCAGGGGCAGTTCTGGCCGAACGGCACGAGCTCCTACGAATGGGATGGTTCGTTCCCGTCGGAGCATGCCGCGACGATGTTCGCGCTGGCGCACGTCATATCCTCCGAATATCCGAGTAAGAAAGTCAAAATTGCGACGTATCTTCTCGCGTTGGCAGTGAGCGCGAGCCGAGTGACGGGCCGCGACCATTTTCCGTCCGACGTGCTTGTTGGGGGCACCATTGGATATTTGGTTGGCGGCTATGTGGTGGACCTGCACAGTTCGTATAGTCCAGGGGCCGCACTTTCTGTTGCTCCTCTCGTGGACCAGGAGACGCAAACGTACGGATTGCAGGTTCGACTAACGCCGGACAGCGGCAACCTGCGCCGGGTGGGAAGTTTCGTCGCTCAGCTAGCACGAGCGAGATAGGCAGCGGGGCAACGGCTTCGTGTGCAAGTCCCACGCATTCCATGAATGCTCACACGCGGATAAAATCGTGGTCCGCGGAGACGCAGTGGTCTTAGAATCAGTTGGGGCGCCCGTAGCTCAGATGGATAGAGCATCTGCCTTCGAAGCAGAGGGTCGGGAGTTCGAATCTCTCCGGGCGCGCCATTCATTTTTCCGCCAATAACAATCAACTGTTCGGATGTTACGGTGGGCGCCGCGCACAGCCGCACTTGAGCTGATATATCGTATCATGATATAAACTAACCATGAGAGAAACGGCTGTCCGGCGGTCGGGAATGCTTGATGCGGGGCTCAACGGCGTCGAGCAATTGGCGCGATTCCGCTACGAGATGCGGAAATTTCTGCGCTTCAGCGAGCAAGCCGCGCGCCGTGCGGGCGTGACCCCACAACAGCACCAATTGATGTTGGGCGTAGCTGGTTTTACAGGGCGCGGTTGGGCCAACATTTCAGAATTGGCGGAATTCCTGCAGGAGCGGCACAACGCCGTGGTGGAGTTGGTGAACCGGGCGTCGCGCGCCGGACTGGTGCGCAAGGCGCCAAGCGCTCGCGACCGGAGAGTGGTGCGCGTGGAGCTGACGCCGAAAGGATCCGCGATTTTGAGGGAACTCTCGGCGGAGCATCGAAAAGAATTACAGCGAATTCGAGAACACGACCCGCTGCGGATGATGGCCCGGCTCGGCAACGAGACTGGCGGGCGATGAGCGAAGCCAGTACACAAGTCATCCGGGGCGGCTTGCAGACGTGACATCGGCGAAAAGAGCGATGGATCGATATCCGAAATTAAACAGATATCTCGGTCTGGTGCGTGAAGATTTGTCCCAAACGTTTTCGCGCGATCTGCATAAATGGCTAGTCATCGCGCCGATCATGGGCGTGGCGACGGGCCTGCTGATCACCCTGCTGGTAAAAGTGATTTTGTACTGGATGTGGCCGCCGCTGCTGCATCTGTATCTCGCGCACTGGGTTGCCATCGTGCCGGGAGTGGTGATTGGTTTCGTGGTGGCTGGACTGCTGATGCAGTATCTGACGCCTGATCCGGATGAGCATTCCACGGAAGAGATTATCCGTTCATACCACGAACATCAGGGACGCGTAGCGATGCGGCCGTTTGCGCCAAAACTGCTTGCGGCCATCGCGACGGTAGGAATGGGGGGCAGCGCGGCGCTAGAAGGTCCGAGCATTTATGGCGGAGGGGCAATCGGGTCGTGGCTCTGGAAAAAACTGAGAAAACTCGGATTGGAAGAGCGAGACCGCCGGATCATGCTGATCAGCGGAGCGGCGGCGGGAATGTCCGCAGTATTTCGCGCGCCGCTCACCGGAATCGTTTTCGCGCTGGAGATGCCGTACAAGGACGATCTGGCACACGAGGCGCTTTTGCCGTCGCTGATCGCGTCGGTCACGTCGTTCGCAACGATGGCGGCATTTGTGAGCGCGCGGCCGCTTTTCGATTTCTCCACTGGCACGCTCTATACGCGCAAAGATTTGCTGTGGGCCGCGCTGCTGGGCGCGATTTGCGGAGCGATTACGATGGTGTTCGATATAACCTTCCGTCGGGCGCGGCAATTCTCGATACGTACAAGAATGCCGCATTGGCTCAAGATGGCTGTGGGCGGATTGCTGACGGGTGTCTGTGGCTTGATGTTCGTTAGCGCATTCAAAGGAAGCTTGATTCCCATTGGGCCGAACTACGAGGCGGTGCCGCTGATTCTGCAGCAAGCGCACAGCTCCCTGGAGTTGGTTGGTTTTGGGGTTGCGAAGCTGGCGGCGACGCTGTTTTCGCTCGCTGCGGGAGGCGTCAGCGCCGCATTTGTGCCACTTTTTCTGACGGGGAGTTCGTTCGGCGCGGCATTCGCGCAGTCGATTGCGCACAGCGCGTCGATTGATTTGTTCGCAGCGGTGGGAATGGCGGCATTTATTGCGGGTGGATACAAAACACCGCTGACGGCCGTGATTTTCGTAGCGGAGGCGACGGGAGGACACGCGTACATCGTGCCTACGCTGATTGGGGCGGCGGTGGCATACGCAGTGTCAGGCGAAGCGTCGATGTCGGGCGATCAGCGAGTGCACGAAAGCGCGCGAATCGCCGACCTTTCGAACATTCGGGTGAGCGCCGCGATGCAAAAGCGAGTCATTTTGGCGGACGCGCGGTGGAGCGCGGCAGGATTCGTTGATTTTACTCGGGAGCGACTGCCCCATACGGCGTATCCGGTACTCGACGAAGGACGGATCACGGGGATTATCTCGATGACATCGCTCAACGCAGTCCCGCCGGACGAATGGGATCGCACTTTGATTCGAGAGGTAATGAACCGCGAAGTGGAGAGGATCTCGCCTGATTGCGACCTGCAGGACGCGTTGCGGCTGTTGCTGGCGCCGCATGGGCAACATATGCTCATCGTCACGGCCGATGACCGACACATCCTTGGGATCGTGACCAAAACGGATATCCTTTCTGCTCTCCAATTCGGGTCTAACGAAACAAATCACCAGGAGCTGCGGACGGAAAGGGCGTAGCCGGTAGGTTCGGATGCTCGTGTCGAAGACGTTCCCGTGGATCTGGCGGCGCCGTCTGGTTATGGCGTGGGCGATGACCGCGGCCGTCGTGTGACGGCATCACCCTGTGGCGAGCTACAGATCCCGGTACAAAAAAACGGGTCCGCTCAGCCCCCGGGAAATTATCATTGCGTGGCGTGGAGTAGGGTGTCGGCCAGGGGCTGGGAACGTTCGACAAATAAACGCGCCGCCGCACCGGACCACGAACATGATTGCCGGTGCTCGCTGCGGTCACTGTTGTGAACGCGGACGTGCGTGAAAAATCGCGATAAAAAGTGGCGGATGAAAAGCGCGCGAGATGTTCTGCGGGCAAACGTCACCAACATCGACCCCATTCGCGAGGCGATGTGGCGAAGCGGGGTCTAGGTGGCGCGGCGCATGAAGAAAGCATAGCTGTGTTAAAATCCCGTTCATCAGCGGCGATATCGTCTAAGGGTTAGGACGGTGCCCTCTCAAGGCACAAATCCGGGTTCGAATCCCGGTATCGCTACCAAGCTTCCGTAAGCCTCTAATTCTTTAGCGTTTCCGGTCAGTCTTCCTGCCGGAGGACGATGGTCCTGCGCGGCCCCGGCAGCATGGCTGCTTCCGCAGATTTTCTGCTAGTCAGACTCTCCCTGGCAATTTGGATACCAGGCGAATCAGATGGCTCTGTCTCGTCATGCCCGTCTTTCCGTAGATCGATTTGAGGTGGGATCGTACCGTGTTTTCGGTGGTGCGCGTACGTGCGGCAATTTCCTTGGGCTCGAGCCCCGATAGCAACAGCTCGATCACTCGATTTTCCGCTGCAGTGAGGCGAAAAAGAGAAGTTAGCTGCCCTTCGCGTGTTTTTGGTGCGGCGCCTGGATCGTTAATCACCATCAGAACTCGTTGGCGGGTCGGGAAAACATTGTCTGCCGACTTGTATGGGAAAGCGCAAACGTACAACGATCGGTCCGCGTCATGAATCGTAACGGCATTGCCGGATGCTGCGTTCGAACCAGGAGCCAGTGCCGATTTGAGGAGTCTGGCTAGCGCTGCGTTCTCGCGCGGGTCTCGCGCTACGATTCTTCCGTCTCTCAAGCTCAGGACACCACCGGACAGAAACATCAGTTCGGCCAAGCGATTTGTAAATAGAACTCTTCCGCTGTCATCCAGCCCGACTATTGCAATGTCGAGGCCGTCGAGAACGCTTCCTGTGGCGCGGGACGATTGCTTCAGGTCCAGCATCCTGCGGTGAAGTTTCAGCGCGCGCTTAAGGTGAGGATACAGATTGCGAACGAACTTGACGTCCGAATCACTGAAATCCGATTGGGACCTATCGCGCATGATCGTGAGGAATGACCGATCGACACCATGGCGTTCGATGATCGCGGCCAAGGGGTAAAAGTGCGGCCAGAACCGATAAAAATCGTTGTAGAACTCCGTCCTGACCAGTTCTGAAGGAGGACATAGCGAACTCCCGCGCCCGACCCATCCCTCAACCAGTTTCTCCTCGCCGGCAAGGACCCAGGGGTCCTGCGCGCCATAGTATTCGCCGTACAAGCGCTGTTGTTCAGGGTCGGCTCCAACGCTGACTATTAAGGGGTATTTTCCAGAGGTCGGAGTATGCGAAATCAGGGCAGTCAATCGCCCGTCCAGTCGCCTCGCAACAGCCGCGAGAAATTCGGTCCATAGCCTCGCATCGCCTGCGGCTTCGTATAGCAAGTCAAATAGTTGCTCGTCCGTGGCATTCGGAAAAGCCATACAGACCTCTCGTGCAGTCATACAGGTTGAGCAATAACGCAAAGGCTATCACAAAATAGCCGATTCCTCACCCATTTGGGGGATGCGGGATCGCCAGACTGCGGATAATGTCCTGACCCGTGTACTTGTTCCAATGATAAGCGTCTTTGTAATAACTCTATTTCTAATGGAGTAGGAGATTCAGACACAATGAAATCGAAAATAGCCGTTCTGGCATCGGTGGCCTTTGTAGCCGCTTGTTTGCTCACCGCCCCCGGAGCCAACGCACAGTCTGAAACTTCCGAAGTCGGCGTTCCCAGAGTTGGCTTTGGTGTCAGCATAGGCACGCTCGGCCCGGGGCTAGAGGTAGCCTACGAAATCACGCCGCGGATTAACGTGCGCAGCGGCTTCAACTATTTCCCTTACAACCTGAATGTCACCACAAACGGCATAATCTATGGCGGCTCGCTGAACCTGCAATCCGGCGAGGTGCATCTGGATTATTTTCTGTGGCGCAGTTTGCATGTGAGTCCCGGCCTGCTCTTCGCGCCTCCCGACTTGCTCACCGCCAGCATGAACGTTCCCTCTGGAGAAAGCTTCACCTTGGCCGGAACGCAATACGTCAGCGGTTCCACTCCGGTCGCCGGTCAGGCAGCTCTGAAATTCAATTCCGTCGCGCCATCCATACTGTTTGGATTTGGGAATCTCGTCCCGCGTGGCGAGCGCCGCTTCAGCTTCAGCTTCGAAGCCGGTGGAGCGTTTCGCGGCTCGCCAACCGTCCCCATGAATTTCGCGGGAAGCGTCTGCGATTCCACGGGCGCGAACTGCCAGAGCGTTTCCATCTTTCCCGGTTTTCAGGGTAGCGTGTCGGCGCAGCAAACGAAATTTCAGAACGATATCTCGTTCCTCAAGTTCTACCCGATCTTCTCGATCGGTTTCGGATTCAAGCTGTAGCCGCCGGCCGTCGGATCCGGCTTTGTCTGGCATGCAGGTCCCCACACAAAGTTCCCGCGGAGAGGCTTGCTGGAAGAGGGGTATTCGCTTGGCACTTTAGATGTGAAAAACCTTCGGCGGGATCGCGTTCTGTCAAACAAGATCCCGTTCGAGACAAAGGAGCTTCTGGAGAGTTTCGCCTCGTTTTGGCGAAACTCTCAACCAGAGTCTATGAAAATGCTCAGTGGTAGACCCAACTTCCAGTTGCACGACGCCACGGCGCAGCGATTGTCAGTCTTTGTCGTGGCTATAGCAGTACTCTCATCCTTTTTTACCTCCTGCACTTCGAATTCTCACCCGAATGGCATCACTTCGCTCGCGCTCTCCCCTGCAACTTCAACCATCGCGGCTGGCCAGACGCAGCAGTTCACAGGGACCGCAACCACCAACAACGGGCAAACCGAGACCGCTACGGGCGCGGAATGGAGCTCGTCGAACACCGCTGTAGCAACCGTCGATGCAAACGGGCGGGCCACCGCTGTAGCGCAGGGGAGCACGACGATTAGCGCGAGTGTGGTGACCAGCGGAGGAACGGTGACGGGAACGGCAACGCTGAACGTTACGCCAGCAGCGTTGGTATCGATCGCCGTGTCTCCACAGAACCCCTCCATTTCCACAGTTCAGACCCAACAGTTCACGGCCACGGGCACTTATACCGATAACAGCCAGCAAACCATAGCCTCCGCGACGTGGACCTCCAGCAACACTGCCGCGGCGACCATCAACGGTAGTGGACTGGCCACGGCTGTCGCGGCTGGTTCGACCACCATCACCGCTGCGGCGAGCGGAGTGAGCGGAAGCACACTCCTTTCGGTCACAACCGTCCTGCCGACGAATAACACTTACCAGGGAACCCAAAGTCCGGGCGATCTTTGGACGTTAACAGTTGACGACATCGCGGACACATTCTCCGCCACCGACGAATCGACCGGCTTCAACTACGCGGGATCGTTCACGGTTCTTCCCAATGGCTTCGATGAGACCACCATCAATTCAAGTACCGATCCCAACCGACCGGCCGGGACGAACGGCTATGCCATGGAAGTTCCCGGCGTTGCGCTGGTGATGTCGCTTGGTGGCAGCACGGATGCACCGATCGCCGCGATTGTCGCCGGTCCCTGTCCGATAATCGATGGCACGCTCAGCGCCGATCTGGTCCATCTCGGCAAGTCAACCTACGATTCAACCCAGAGCGAATCGTACGCGGTTGTGTCGACCACGCAATCCGGCTCAAACTACAATTTCACTCTCGATTCGTATTTGCTCGACGGCACATTGCGGTCCGGCTCCGGAGCAATTCCAAATCCGGGCACTTGCTCGGACGGGGTCATTACGATCCCCGGTGTTCCCGATCAAGACGATCCAGGATCGTCGACGGTCACTGCGATCGCTGCGCCCGGCGGGCTTTATGTGCTCGACCTCGGAATCGATTCCGATTCCGGCGACGGAAAAGGTTCCGCCGTAGGTACCACCACCGAAATCGATCCAACCCAGGTCAGCACGGCGATGACTCTCAACTATCTTGGATTTTTATTCAAGAGGAACTCTACGCCGATGACCACCTTCGTCGGGTTTGGGCCCGGATCGGGAACTTCTATCACAGGCGGTTCGTACGCGAACCAGGACACCGATCCGTTCAGCGCGCACGCGACCAATATCACCATTAGTCTACCGGGAACGAATAGCAACGGCTTCTTACAGGGAACCGTCACGGACTCGAACGGAACGCATACCCCCTTCGTTGCCGTGATCACCAACAGCGGGGGGAAGTACTTTCTCTTTGGAATCACCACGGATGTGAGCACCACAACGCCATATGCAATCGTGCTGGCGCAGCAGTAACTCGCGACCTCACGGAATAAGAGGCGGGCACGATTGGCGGCGCCCGTCTCGACTTCTCCGTGCGCTCGATCATCTACCTCCCGGTATCGCTACCAAGTCGTCAGACAGTGCCGTACCCACAGGAAATATCGATCTGGCTACTGTTCTCCCTGGCAACAGCTGCCACCCGGCGGCAAGGCAGTGAGGATGAAATGTCCGCGAGTGTGCATGCGCGCTTGACCGCACGTGGGACACGTCATCGAGTGGTCCCTAAAGCCAGCAAATTATTCGGAAGGTTCGATCACCTCGTGCCGAGGGGAACCGTCCCATAGTTTCTGCAGTGAACTATCATTGACGATCCCACTTCCAACGGTCCTTGCCGATGAGCACGATGTCTACAGGACGCCTGCGAATCGACTTGGCAAGGCGAATCAAGAATCAAAACAAAAGAGGGAATCTTGCAGCTGCCAAGACGCCGATTTGGATTCTGGTGCGGCCGAGCGGCGAACGTAGATTGTTCGTTCTCTTCTGATGCACAGGAATCCCATTTTTCGCAAAAGCGGCACCAACTGGTTTTCCGAAGTGCCATCATCGTAGACAGCCCACCGGACACCGAGAGACTTTTCCTGCAATGCCATTTTGACGAGGGCGCTTACAACGCGCTTCGTATCCTGCTTATCCAGATCCGAGGAGGATTGGCACACGCGAAGATATTCGTAGCTTGAGCCGCTTTTGACGATGAGACCCAATGTTGATGAGTTTTCGGGCCGCAAGCGGTGGAATTCGGAGGTTGCATACCTCCAAGAAAGAAAATCGACGTCGGATGAGAGCGAAATTCCCGGCCGGGCCTGCTTGTCGTTCGAGGACGCATCGACCACAACCTCGCGAACGCCGCCGTTTGAGTTCCGAGGCAGCGCCCAAAAGATCCGTTGCAACGAGCCTGCCATGGCTAGCGCAGCACGCTGCCTTGTGCCGAGATTCGGTGTATTCGCGGCTGCCGTCCAGGGCCGGAACGTAAGCAGGCACTCCGTTAGGGAAACGGCGACTTTTCGGCATCCAGCCATCCTGTGGAGCGGAGCCACTTCTTCGGGAGCCGAAACTAAATACCAATTCCACCCGAGCTGACTTCCGCATCGATACAAGCTTTCCAAAAGCAACACGGCGGCGGGCTTGATGCTTTTCTCGTGCCCGTGCACCGCTTCTTTCCTGAAGTCGCTTCGCACAAAAAAATACTCCGCTTTCGCGATCGTGATCCTCTGCCCGTCGAGCTCCATGGGGATGGGGAAAAGGCAACAATGGCCGGCCACTTGGCCGTTTTCGGCTGTGAGGATTGCGTGAAGAGCGGGGCCGGAGGGGCTTTGCTGCGTCCACCTGCGAAAATTCCGCGGAAGTACCGTGGCGTGGGCTAATTCGGTGTAGCCCTGAAGGATCGCCGCGTACAGGGTTTCGTCGAGAGGTCCCCTACTGATAGACAGGCTGAGCATGGAGATCAAAATTCTTCAGCAGTCCCGCATCTTTATAGCGGTCGAGAGTGGCAGTGAAAAACTCGGCGGCGCTCAGCCACGTTTCGCAGAAAGCGTGTCTGTTGCGCGCTTGCTGCCAAAGGATTTGGTTCACGTCTCTGGGTACATATACGTCGTCGATCGGGTTATGCCAGAGCACCGCGAACCCGCCCCAGCCCCATCGCCTGCTGTCGCGGAAAACAGCCTCTGTCAACTCGGTGTACGGCTTGCCCGAACTCATCGCCTCGTGCACCAGAGCGCGATCCATGATGGCCAGGGGAATTTCGAGAAAATTGCAGGGTTCTTCGCGAGCGAAATCGTAGGGTGGAAAGGAGAAAGAGGCGCCATGTCTAAAGCCGGCCCGATTGGAAAAACCGAGCGTCGAATCGCAGGCTAAATGAGCCTGCTCGATGGCGCCGAATAAGCGATGGTGGCTATCGAAGCGCAGCCAATGCTGGCGATTGGCGATGGGCGGCCGCCATGAAAATCCAGAAAGCGCATTCACTTCGGACAGCAAGTCCTGCTTTTCCACGATGCTGGTGTACGAGCCGTGAAGCTCGACGTCGAACCCTTGTTGCGCCGCCTGTTGCAGGCGCGGAGCGATAGCAGCCACGGCGTAATTGGCGTCGCGGCGATGAGGAGAGTTGGCGATCACGAACAGCGTGGACCGAAACTCCTGAAGCTTCTCAGCCTCGATCAAAGCGGGAATGAAATCGTCCACGCGCATTCCGAGGAGCGCTTTGAAAAAACGGGCGGCGCCCGAAAACAAAACGGAAGGGCTGCGCGATTCCATATAGGAAATCACCACGTTTTTGAGTTGCCGTTCCATCCGGCGCATCCACGGCCAGGTTTTGGTCCAATAGATATCGATGTCGTGCGAAACGACCACCCAATGATCGATTCCTTTTGCAGGCGAAGGAGCCCTGACCAACTCCGCCGCAGCGCCTGCGTGCCGCAGGTAAGCTTCCAGCCAGCCCATCATCAGCAGGGCGCGAGGACGCGCCGGAGATAACTGGTATCGTGCAAAAACGGTATCCTCGAAGGCGATCCGGTCCGCCGAGTCGCGCTTGGCGATGCTCATTTCGTCGGCGGCTGCCAACCATTCGAAGATTTCGCCAAGCCAATCGGGATTGCCGCGGCTATCCCGCCCGAAAAAGAGATCGAACTGCTCGCCGGCAAAGAACGTTGCTTCCGGGCGAGGCGCGGGCTGTTCGGGAGCGCGTTCAACGTATCTCGCCGGAAGGGAAATGGCGCCAGAGAAGATCGATCCGTCGTCGCCGAAGCCGTAAGCAATCAAGGTGACGCCAAGCGAATTCGTGTCGCTCACAGAATGTCCGTAAATGGCGCAGAACACGCGGAAGGAATACGATATTCGCGATTTCACCCGCTGCGACACGTGCGGAGCAAACAGGATGTGAAACCTGCTCACGTCGCTTGCCTCATTTTTTTGTAGCGTTCGCTATATTGCGAGTCCGTGGTTAGCAGAACCTTGACGGGAACTTTGTAGGGCTGCATGCGGTTGCGGCAGAACGATTTCAGCCTGCCGACAAAATCGCCAGACCCGTCCGGCTCTTTCAAGCGCACCCGTGCGCAGACGATATTGCCGACGAGCGGGTTTTTTTCGCCGTAAACGGAGACTTCGGCGACATTTTCAAACTCCTGAATCACGCTTTCGATTTCGCAGGGATAGACCTTTTCTCCTCCGACGTTTATCAGCTCCGATTTTCGCCCCAGGATTTTCACGTATTCGCCGTCGACTTCGACAGAATCGCCGGTTATGAACCAACCGTCGTCGGTAAACGGGCTGGGCGCATTCAAGTACCCAAGCATTGCCGATTGGGCTTTAATCTGCAGCATGCCGTCGACGATGCGCGTTTGAAAGCCCTCGCCGCCGATCTTCACCCATAGGGAATCAGAACTCTTGGACTTGGCGCGCAAAATCCCGACTTCGGAAAGGCCGTAGGTCTGCGCCAGCTGAATGCCGGGAAAAAGGGAATGAAAACGCTTGAGCGTGTTTTCGGGCATCGCCTCCGTACCGTACGTAACGAGCTTCAGCGACGAAAGATCATGCCTGCGGTAGGCCTCGCTCAGGAGGATCAGATTGATGAATGTGGGCGAGGTGGGCAGCAATTCGGCCCGGTATTTGTCCACGGCGGCAAGCACCGCATCCGGACTGCGGTCCTCGCAGACGATCAGCGTCCCGGCGTTGGAGAGGGTATAAAAGAGCGTGTTGACGCCGCCGATGTGGTCGAACAGCAGAAACGCAATCGTGCGGTAGGCCTTGCGCGGAACTTTAAATTTTTCCAGGATGGCCACGAAATCGTGGACGGCCGCTTTGCTCTTTCCCGTTGATCCGGAGGAAAACAACACTAGACCCGGATGGTCCGCTTGGCGCAATCGATCGTAAATATCCTGGGAGCCCGTCTCACCCAATCGTTCGATCGAGAGCTGATCGCGCTCGTCCGAGGCAAGCAAAACTTCCCCTTTGGCAACGTTTATGAACTCCGCTTTCTTGTCGCGCACGGATTTCGTCAACGGCACCACAATGCACGCGCCGTCGATCAACGCCAATAAGAGCGCGACGGCGTTGGGTGAAAACTCCGCCTCGAAGATGACGACCTGCCCGGCGTGAACTTTTTCGTTGCTCAAAAAGGCATGCCAATATTCCACCCGATCGGCAAGCCAACCGTAGTCGTAGGATTGTCCGCGCCAAATGATCGCCGTATCCGACGGTGTGTTGCGAAACTTTTCGAGCAGAAAACCGGCCGCACTCATGACACGCCCCCAAGAAAAATGGTCTGACCCGTTACGAACGCGCTTTCCGGGCGTATGAAAAAGTCGATTACGTTTGAGATGTCACAAAATTCGCCCATCCGCGGGAGCGCCTGGCGGCGAAGGAGCTGCTCGATCTTGGTCGCGGGAACCGCTGCGATAAGATCGGTGCGCACCGGCGTGGGACCGATTGCGTTCACGGTGATGCCCATGGAGCCAAGCTCGCGGGCGAAAATCTGTGTCAGCGTGATCACCGCAGCCTTGGACGCTGCATAAATCGCTTCGCCCTCGAGGCGCAGAGGCGTTGCCACTGTGGCGAAATTGACGATGCGCCCGTTTTTCGCGGGCATCATCAGCTTGGCGGCCTCGCGGCACATCAAAAAAGTTCCGCTGACGTTTGTTTCTAGAATTCTCGAAGCGGTCTTTAGAGGCGTGGCCAACACATGATTCATCGAGGCGATCCCGGCGTTATTTACCAGAATGTCGAGTCCCCCATATGATTTTCGTATGTCGGAAAACATGCGCTGGACAGCGGATTCGTCGCAGATATCGAGCTCGAAATGGCGGTATTGAGAGTGAGTCAGGTCGCTCGGTAACCGGCTGCAGCCGACAACCTGGCACCCGTCATTGCAGTAATATTCCGCTAGATACCTGCCGATTCCCTTGCGCGTGCCTGTGATGAGGACTCGCCGGCTAGTGGCGATCGGGATTCTCCTTTTTCAGAAAGCAGCTTTTCGATGTAATCAGCCATGGTGGCGACGGTTCTAAAGGGGCTTCTTTCCTGAGACATCGCCCGCTCGTCAGCCAAGCTAATCGTTACTCCAAATTGGTCTTGCAGCCGCTGCTCGGCGGTGACGAGAAAGTTCACCAGACCCAGCGAGTCGAGTTTTCCGCTTGGGCCGAATAGAACGGTGTCCGGTGTTTTTGTCAGCCGCTGTCCGGCGGGGAGGCCTTTATTCAACTCATCGATGGTTGCGACTAAGACATCCATAATCTCGCTGTTACCCGGCATGTGGTCTCCGCGAATGAAGGTCCGGCTTTCCGGTGAAACTTGGCGGTTCGCTGCAACTATTGATGGCGTTGCTATGGCACCGATTTAGACAATTAATAGCCGCCAAGGGACACTACCAAACCGCCCAGTAAGCTTCCTATGCGGCGAAAACCCTCAATTTCAGACAGCAAAACACCGAGACAGTAAGCTGGTCCAACGGGGGATTTGCGGATGCATCCCATTTAATTAATTATTGCCACCCTGGCTCGCGTACCCTCTAGAGTACAGGTTTGGCTAAATGAACTGGCGGCGCACGGGCCGTCAGGGGCTCGCGGCAGGTTCAGCTTGCCGGGGAGATGGGTGTGAGCATCGAGGTCGCTCTGTTTCACCGGACTGAATATCTGTACGACCGGGCCATTGAACTCGGTCCGCAGACGGTGCGGCTGCGGCCCGCCCCTCACACCCGCACGCCGGTGCTGGCCTATTCGTTTCGCCCCGAGCCGTCCGGGCACTTCCTGAATTGGCAGCAAGATCCTCAGGGAAATTATCTCGCGCGCCTCGTCTTTCCTGAAAAGACCGACCGGTTCGTGGTCACCGTGGACTTGATCGTCGATATGGCGGTCGTGAATCCCTTCGATTTTTTTCTGGAGCCGGAGGCGGAGCGGTTTCCCTTTTGCTATGACGATGGGCTTGAATCCGAGCTGGCGCCGTTCCGGAGGCTGGCTCCAGCTGGCCCATTGCTGACGAAATTCGTTAAGAACATCGACGCGAAAGCGGATCGCACCATTGATTTCCTGGTGGAACTGAATCGCCAGGTGCAGCAGCTGATTCGTTACGTGATTCGCATGGAGCCGGGTGTGCAGACGCCGGAAGAGACGTTGGCGAAGCGCGAAGGTTCCTGCCGCGATTCGGCGTGGCTGCTGGTGCAGGTATTCAGGCGGCTCGGAATTGCCGCGCGATTTGCTTCGGGATACCTGATCCAGTTGGCTCCCGATCAGAAGCCGATCGAGGGCCCGGCCGGCCCGACTGCCGATTTCACCGATCTACATGCGTGGTGCGAAGCGTATTTGCCCGGCGCGGGCTGGGTAGGATTCGATCCGACGTCGGGACTGCTGGCAGGCGAAGGGCACATTCCGCTGGCATGTTCGCCAGAACCGCGGAGCGCGGCGCCGATTTCGGGTGCGATCGAGAAGTGTGAGAGCACCATGCGCCACGAGATGTCGGTGCGGCGCGTGAAGGAATCGCCTCGCGTGACGCGCCCGATGAAGGAGGAAGAATGGCAGCGGCTTTTGGCGGTCGGCGAGCGTGTAGACCGCGATTTGGCTGCAGGCGGCGTGTGCTTGACGCTCGGCGGAGAACCAACCTTCGTGGCGGCCTCCGATCCCGACGGAGACGAATGGAAGACCGATGCTTTAGGTCCGACGAAGCGGAAATATGCCGGTAGATTGTTGCGGCGGCTGGCGGACCGGTTTGCATCGGGATACTTTTTGCACTACGGGCAAGGGAAGTGGTACCCGGGCGAACAGTTGCCGCGCTGGGCTTTTGGATGTTACTGGCGCAAAGACGGCGAGCCTATTTGGCGCAACCCGGAGCTCTTTGCCACGGATGACAAGCCGAATGCGGCGTTGACCATCGATCAATCGCGCTGGTTTATGATCCGCCTCGCCGAGACGCTGCAACTAGATCCTTCCTTCTGCATCCCAGGATATGAGGACACGTGGTACCACTTATGGAAAGAGCGCCGCTTGCCAGCGAATGTTGATCCGTTACAGAGCGAGTTGAAGGATCCGATGGAACGCGCTCGCTTGGCGCGTATTTTTGAAAAAGGACTGGCCGACGTGGTGGGCTTCGCGCTTCCTTTGCGGCCGGCGGAGAGCGGCTCGGTGCGGTGGGAAACTGGCCCTTGGTTCCTGCGATCCGAGCGAATGTACCTGTTGCCGGGAGATTCGCCAATGGGTTACCGGCTTCCGCTGGATTCCTTGCCGTGGGTCATTGAAGCCGACTATCCTTATGTCCACGAGCGCGACCCGATGGCACCTCGCCCGCCACTTCCCACAAGACAACGTCTGTCGTACAGCCCGCCTCGGCGTACGGTTCGCCAGAGCGTCGCGGCGCAACGTGGCGAACTGATGCGCTACCGGGATCACGCGCGTCGCAAGCCCAAGCCGGGGAAATCGGATCCGACCGTGATACGCACGGCTCTATGCGTGGAGGTGCGAGGGGGGCTGCTGCATGTGTTCATGCCGCCAGTGGAAACAGCCGAAGACTATCTTTGGCTCGTGGCAGCGGTGGAAGACGTGGCGACTGAATTAAAGCAGCCGGTGGTGATCGAAGGCTATACCCCGCCGGTCGATGAGCGTTTAAAGCATCTCTCCGTCACTCCCGATCCGGGCGTGATCGAGGTGAATGTGCATCCAGCGGGTTGCTGGGATGAGTTGGTGTGCAACACGCACACGGTTTATGACGAGGCGCGGGCCGTGGGGCTCGTCACCGAAAAATTTCTGATGGATGGCCGCCACGTGGGAACCGGCGGAGGAAACCACATCGTGGTGGGAGGTCCCACGCCCGCGGAATCGCCGCTACTTCGGCGGCCTGATCTACTAAAGAGCCTGGTGGCCTACTGGCACAACCATCCTTCGCTTTCTTACTTGTTTTCGGGGCTATTCATTGGCCCAACCAGCCAGCATCCGCGCGTAGACGAGGGGCGCGACGACGCCACCTACGAGCTGGAGATTGCCCTGCGGACGATTGCCGAAAACAAATCGCCCGCGCCATGGTTTGCAGACCGCGCGTTGCGCGACGTGCTGGTGGATGTGACGGGCAATACCCATCGCGCTGAATTTTCGATCGACAAGCTCTTTCCTCCGGATTCTGCCTCGGGACGGCGCGGACTGCTGGAGTTGCGAGCCTTTGAAATGCCGCCGCATCCACGGATGAGCCTGGCGCAGCAACTGCTGTTGCGCGGATTGATTTCCAAGTTTTGGCGGGAACCATATGACGAGACGCTGATTCGATTCGGAACGCGCCTGCATGACGACTTTATGCTGCCGTTTTTCGTGGCGAACGATTTCGCGGATGTGCTCGAAGATCTCAGGCGCGAAGGATACGCATTTGAGCCGGGCTGGTTCGACGCGCTGCACGAATTTCGATTCCCGCTGATTGGCAAGGTCGCGTATCGCGGAATCGAAATCGAGTTGCGGCACGCGCTGGAGCCTTGGCACGTGCTGGGCGAGGACGCGGTGCAGGGTGGAACGGCGCGTTTCGTGGACAGTTCCGTGGAACGATTGCAGGTGAAGATTGATGGTTCCGCGTCGCCGAGGCATCAGCTGGTGGTGAATGGAACAGTGGTTCCACTGCGCGCTACCGGCCAGCAGGGGCAGTACGTGGCAGGAGTTCGATATCGAGCGTGGCAGCCGCCGCGCGCGCTGCATCCGACGATCCCGGTGGACGCGCCGCTGGTCTTCGACCTGGTAGATACTTGGAACAACCGTTCCGCGGGTGGTTGCACCTACCATGTGACTCACCCCGGGGGACGCAGCTACGATACGCTTCCGGTAAACGCCAACGAAGCGGAGGCGCGCCGCCGTGCCCGGTTTACGCCGTTCGGCCATACGCCGGGAACTGAAATTCCCGTCGAGCAGGCGGTCAGCTTGGAGCATCCTCTTACGCTGGACTTGCGGCGGGTGCGACGATCGGTGAAATCGGTTCAAGCGGAGCTTTTTGAGACTAGCGCGCGGGGTGACGGAAGCCTTGTCAAGGAGTGAAGCGTGAGTTCGCAGTACGACGAGATGGTCACCGGATCGGGCGCCATACGGCCGCACTGGCGCGGGCTGATGGAGACCGTGTTTGGAATGAGCTCCGAGCAGCTTGCTGAAAAGCTGGCGAGGGCATCGACGCAGATGGCCGACGATGAAATTGTGGCGTTGCCAGCCGCGCGTCCCTCATCCGCAGCGCCGCCGCTCGACTTGCTGCCGTTGATCATTCCGGAACCGGAGTGGCAATCGATTGCCGCAGGACTGGCACAGCGAGCGCGCTTGCTGGATATGATTCTCGCCGACCTGTACGGTCCGCAGCGGCTGATTGAGGAGCGGCTACTGCCGCCCTACTTGGTTCTCGGCAATCCGGAATTTCTGCGGCCGCTGCGCCATGTGGAACCGGCGGGAGTGGCGCCGAGGCTTTTTTTCTATGCGGCGGACCTGGTTCGCCTTCCCAGCGGGGAATGGCGCGTACTCGCGGATCGCACGCAAGCCCCCGCGGGGCCGGGTTACGCGCTGCATACGCGGCAGGTGCTCTCGCGCACGTTTCCGGAAGGATTTCGTTCCACTCCGGTGCGTCGCGTGGATTCATTTATCGAGCTGTGGAGAACCAGTTTGCGCGCCGTGGGTGCCGCTGGCACGGCTGGCGACGCACACGTTGCGCTGCTTACTCCGGGACCTTACAACGACGCGTATTTCGAGCACGTGTTTCTCGCTCGCACGCTGGGGATTTCGCTCGTGCAGGGCAACGACCTCACGGTGCGCGGAGAGAGCGTATATCTAAAGACGCTTGGCGGGCTCAGTAAAGTGGATGTGATCTACCGGCGCGTCGATGGAGATTATTGCGACTCGCTCGAACTGCGTGAGGAATCGGCGCTCGGAGTGGCGGGGCTGGTCGAAGCAGTGCGGCGAAAAAATGTGGCGGTCATTAATATGCCGGGCACGGCTTTGATGGAGTCGCCGGCATTCACTCCGTTTCTTCCCAATCTAGCTCGCCGTCTGCTGGGGCAGGAGCTTCTGCTTCCCGCCGTCACAACGTGGTGGTGCGGGCAAAAGGGACCGCTGAGTGAAGTTCGGGCGGCGATGGATAAATTTGCGCTGCACAACGTATTCGATACCGATCCAATTCCCGTTGAGCCCGCGTTGCTTTCGAAGGACAAACGCGCGGAGTTCGAGGCCGATCTGTTGCGCAGCCCGGAGCGTTACGTGGCGCGCGAGAGAATGGCTCCCAGCCTCGCGCCGTGCCTGGCGCAGGATGTTGCCATGCACGAGGGCGAGCGCTTGGTTCCCAAGCCGGTTATTTTGCGCGTGATGGCGGCTTGGTACGGCGGCGACTGGTACGTGCTGCCCGGCGGCACGGCGCGCGTAGTGAGCGGTGATTCCCTGTACCGCAGCATGCTGAGGCACAGCGACGCGATCAAAGATACGTGGGTGCTCTCGGAACAGACGCAGGATATTCACGTCTCCACCGTGGTGCCGCCGGTGGCGGCCGTCGCCATCGGCCCGCGAGACTCTTCGCTGCGCAGCCGCACGGCTGATGACCTATTTTGGCTAGGGCGGTACGTGGAGCGGCTCGATTCCGGATTGCGTCAACTCGTGGCGGCGCTCGATCGTGTCGTGGGCGGCGAGTTGGGGGGGCGCCAACAGGCGGAACTTAAGCGGCTGGCCGCGGCTTTGCGGCTCACCGGCTGGATCGATCCCGAAGTAGCGTCCGGACCTGTCTACGGGACCGAGTTTGGAGCGAGCCTTTCGGGCGCGGCGTCCGGCGGTGCGCCGATGCGTTCGTGCCTGGAAGGAATCCATCGAACGACGTTGGCCGCGCGCGATCAGCTGTCGCTGGATATGTGGCGGTCGCTGCAACGTCTGGCGAATTCCGTGGAATGGCACCTGAATTACTGCGCGCGTGATCCGGACCGCTTGCTTGCCAGCTTGACCACGATCCTGGAACACATTGCCGCATTCGCGGGACTCGCTGCGGAGAACATGGTGCGCGGCCAAGCTTGGCGCTTTTTGGAGTTGGGGCGCCGGATCGAGCGCGGTATGGAGTGCGCGCAAGTAGTCGGCGGGGTGATGGCGGGGCCACCCAGCCAAGTGGAAGTGGGATTGCGACTGTCGCTCGAGCTTTGCGACTCGACTATTGCCTACACGGCACAGCACCCGGCGGAAATCTATTACGCCCAGGCGTTGCAGTTCGTGCTGGCCGACCGCAGCAATCCGCGCGCGCTGCTCTATCAGTTGATCCGACTCGCTGGCCACCTTGGTGCGCAAGATGGCGCGCCGGAAGCGGTGGACGCGAGCGCTCTTTTGTCGTTGATACAGGCGGTGCAGCAATTCCCTTTGGAGATTGCGCACGTGAGCGATATGGAAGCACATGAGGAGGGACTCGCGGAGTTGCTTCATCGTGCGGTCGCTTGCCTGATGGAGATCTCTGACTCAATCACTCGCGCATTTTTCACCCACATGGCTCCGGCGAGCACGGTTTACTCCGGCCAGCCTTTCGCGGCAACGCTGATCTCTCTGGCGCAGGAAACGGCGGAGGTCCGACTGTGAAGCGTCTCTCGGTGCGCCATCAGACGCAATACAGCTACGGCGCCCCCGTGGATATCGGGCTGCATTTGCTCCGCTTGACTCCGCCCGCAATGGAAGGCCAACATCCCGTGAATCAAGCGCTGGCAATCGAGCCGGAGCCCTCGCGGATCGAGGCGTTTCAGGATCATTTTGGGAACGCGGTTCATTTCGTGGCGGTTGAGGCCATGCACGACCGGTTTGTGGTTACGCTCGAAGCGCAGGTGGATGTTTCGCGGCCCGCAGTCGTGAGCGAAGGGCCTGCGTGGGAAGAGGTGCGAGATTCGCTCCGCGATGACGGGTTTCCGGCCGCTGTTCGCGTGGCCGAATTCGTTTATCCCTCTCCGCTGGCTTTTCCGGACTCCGCTGCAAGCGAATACGCTCAGGAGTCATTTTCAAAAGGACTTCCGATCGTGGCGGCGTTGCGCGATTTGACGGCCCGCATCCATCGGGATTTCAGGTATGCGCCGAATTCCACGAACGTCTCCACCAAAGCTGCCGAGGTACTGAAGATGCGCCGCGGCGTGTGCCAGGACTTTGCGCACCTGATGATCGCTACTTTGCGCGGACTAGGGATTCCAGCCCGATACGTTTCCGGGTATGTGAAAACGCGCGCAAGCGGCGGCGAAATGGCGCGGACCGGGAGCGACGCCACGCACGCCTGGGTATCGGTTTGGTGCGGCGCCGATCTTGGATGGGTGGAGTTCGACCCTACAAACAATTTGATCGTTGAGGACGAGCATATCGTTTTGGCTTACGGCCGGGAATTTCCGGACGCGACGCCGTTGCACGGCGTGATTTTGGGCGGCGGAAGGCACACGCTCCAGGTGGAAGTCGCGGTTCGCGGGGAAGAGAGCGCCGAGTAGCCTTTGCTTCTGGTGTTGTCGCGCAACCGCGGCGTTCGGCTTCACCTTTCATGCCGGCCCGGGCAGGTTCTGCCGCATGAATTTCTATCCACGCAAAACCGAGTAGCGATGCGCGAGAATTACGTGTTCGCCGACCTCCGCGAGCTCTTCGCCAAAGCCAACGAGGAGAGATCCGGTGACCAGTTGGCCGGAATCGCGGCACGTTCAGAGGGCGAGCGCGTAGCCGCGAAGCGGCGGCTCTCCGAAATCACGCTGGGCGAAATCCTCGACCAGCCGCTCATCGATCCCGATGATGATGACGTCACGCGGCTAATCCTCGACAACAGAGACGCGCAGAATTTCGAAAGCATCGCGCATATGACCATCGGCGCGTTTCGCGAATGGATTCTGGACGACGCGACTCTCGAAGCAGATCTGAAGCAGATTCAGCGCGCGGTGATTCCGGAGGTGGCCGCCGCGGCCGCCAAAATTATGAGCAACAAAGACCTGATTTTGGCCGCGGCGAAGATTCGCAACGTGACGCGTTGCCGAAATACGATGGGCGAGCGGGGAGTGCTCGGAATTCGCGCCCAGCCGAATCATCCCAGGGACGATCCGGGCGGAATCTTGCTGGCGGCGTTCGAAGGACTGCTGTACGGATGCGGCGATGCGGTGATTGGGGTAAATCCGGCAACGGATTCCATGGAGGCGGTCGGCTCCATCTTGCGCGCGATCGACCGGCTGATCGGCGCGTGCGAGATTCCCACGCAGGGTTGTTGCCTCGCGCACATCAGTACCCAGCTTGCGGCGCTCGATCGCGGCGCGCCCGTTGATTTGCTGTTTCAATCCGTGGCCGGAACGCAGGCAGCCAACAAGAGCTTTGGCATCACGCTCGAAATGTTGCGGGAAGGCCGCGAGCGCGTGGTGGAGCATCATCGCGCGCGCGACACGCAGTGGAAGGGCGAGCAGGTGATGTATTTCGAAACGGGGCAGGGAAGCGCACTTTCCGCTGAAGCGCATCACGGAGTGGATCAGTTGACTTTGGAGGCTCGCGCATACGGGCTGGCCCGTGCGTTCGATCCGTTTCTGGTGAATAGCGTGGTTGGATTTATCGGTCCCGAGTACTTGTACGACGAGAGGCAGATCATTCGCGCCGGTCTGGAAGATCATTTTATGGGAAAACTGCTGGGGCTGCCGATGGGCTGCGACGTCTGTTACACGAACCATGCGGCAGCCGATCAAAACTCCGCGGACAATTTGCTGGTGCTGCTGGCGGCAGCGGGCTGCAACTACTTCATGGGCGTGCCGTGTTCGGACGACGTGATGCTGAATTACCAGTCGACCAGCTACCACGATGCGCTGGCGGCGCGCCGGCTGTTTCACCTGCGGCCCGCGCCGGAATTTCTGCAATGGCTGAACGACATGGGCATTTTCCGGGGTGAGGAGCCCGCGCCGCTCAACGATTCTTCGAGGAGCCGATTGCTGCGCGGCTTGGAATCTGCACTCGAAGGGAAGCCTTGATGCAGGCAGGCGACGAGGAAAGGCTAGCCGCGACCTGGCCCGACATCGTGCGCAGAATTCAGGCGGTCACTCCAGCGCGGCTCCTGCAAGGGCGCGCCGGCGCTGCATACCTGACGCACACGCAGCTTGATCTGCGCACGGCGCACGCGGCAGCGCGCGATGCGGTGCGAACCGAATTCGAGGCGCGCGCGATCTTCGGCATTGGCTTCTGGGACGAGTGGCGACTATTTGAAACCTCCACGCGCGCGAAATCCAAGGAACAGTATCTGCTTGATCCCGATCGTGGGCGGCATTTCGATGAAGCGTCCCGCGCTGCAATCGCGCGGCGGTGCGCGCCACATGCCCGGCTGCAAATTGCGATCGGCGATGGGCTATCGGTTCCGGCGCTGGCGGCGCAGATCCCCACGCTTTTGCCCGCGCTTCACGAAGCTGCAATCCGGCGGGATTGGACCGTAGGACAGACGTTCGTCATCCGCCATTGTCGCGTGGGAATACTCAACGAAATCGGCGAACTTCTCGCTCCGGACGTGGCCGTGTTGCTGATCGGCGAACGGCCTGGGCTGGCGACGGTTGAGAGTTTGTCCGCGTATATGGCTTACCAACCGGACGCGAGTCACACCGATGCGAATCGAAACCTCATTTCCAATATCCACGCGCGCGGCTGCACACCGTGGGACGCTGCCGAAGCGATCGTGGAATTAGCCGAGCGGATGAATGAGGCGAGGATCAGCGGGTGGCAGCTGAAAACAGGAGATCGCAATCCAAAGCCATCGATCGGCAGCGGCGCGCGCTGAATGAAATTCCACGAGTGAACGCAGAGCGGCGGATTTGGGGGCGCTCGCAGCTTTCCGCGCCCATTGAGGGCCGTCCCAGGTCTCAGAAACCGATCGCGCCTCCGAAATTGTTTGGTTCTTCCGTGGGCCCGCGAGCATCGAACGGACATTCGCCAGGGATCTTGGAGCAGTGTCCGCGTGAAGTGCAACGAGGCTCGAGCGAGCAAACATAACCCTCCATCAGCGACGCCGCGGAGTGCGCTGAGTAGGCCCGTAATCTATGGCAGACGCTTCTAGCGAATTCGGGAATACGGCGCTTCCTTCGCTCGCCGTGTGGCAACCTTCGTTCAATCCATGGCTGATTGCCGTTGTGGTGGCGTTAGCGGCGTTCATGGAGGTGCTCGACACGAGCATTGCGAACGTGGCTCTGCCGTACATGGCCGGCAGCTTGGGCGCCAGCAACGATCAAAGCACGTGGGTGCTTACCTCGTATCTGGTCTCAAACGCAATCGTGCTTCCCATCAGCGGATGGTTTGCGAATGCGCTGGGCCGGAAACGCTTCTTCATGATCTGCCTGGTGATTTTTACCGCCAGCTCGCTTTTGTGCGGCCTGGCGCCGAGCCTGGCCGCGATCATTTTCTTTCGCGTGCTGCAAGGCGCGGGCGGCGGCGGCTTGCAGCCGATGGCACAGGCGATCTTGGCGGATACCTTCCCGCCGGAAAAACGCGGGCTGGCCTTCGCGCTTTACGGCGTGACGGCGATCATCGCGCCGACCATCGGGCCAACGCTCGGCGGATGGATCACCGACAATTACAGCTGGCGGTGGATATTCTTTATCAACTTGCCAGTGGGCATCCTTACGCTGCTTCTAGTGCTTCGATTGGTGGAAGATCCTCCGTGGGCTAAACTGGCCCGCGGCGCCAGGATTAAGTTCGATTACATCGGATTTGGACTGCTTACCCTGGGCGTGGGCGCATTGCAAATCATGTTGGATAAGGGACAGGAGGACGACTGGTTCGGTTCGCATTTCATTCTAACCCTGGCAATGCTGGCAGCGTTTGGGCTGGTGTCCCTGGTGATCTGGGAATGGTTCTACTCGAGACCGATCATCGACATGCACCTGTTTAAGAATGTGAACTTTTTGGGCGCGAACGCGATGATGTTTGTGCTGGGGCTGATGCTATTTTCGAGCCTGGTGATGATGCCACTGTTTTTACAAACGCTCATGGGCTATACAGCGGAGTCGGCTGGGCTGGTGCTTTCGGGCGGCGGACTCTTGCTGCTGTTTTTAATGCCGATCGTTGGCGTGCTGTCGTCGAAGGTGCAGGCCAAATACCTGGTGGCGTTCGGGTGGCTGACGCTGGCGATCGGAATGTGGATTTCCACGCAGCAACTCGATCTGCAGATCAGTTTCGCAAGCGCCACGGTTCTGCGGCTCGCGCAAGTGTTCGGACTCGGCTTTTTGTTTGTTCCGATCAATCTTTCTTCATACATAGGGATGCCGGCGGAGAAGAGCAACAGCGTGGCCGGGTTAGTCAACTTTATGCGGAACATTGGCAGCAGCGTGGGCACGTCGGCGGTGACCACGGTGATCGCGCGACGATCGCAATTCCATCAAACGCGCTTGGTGGAAAGCGTCTCGCCGGGGGGAACCACCGTCAACAGTGCCCTCACGGCGCTGGCGCACAGTTTAATGGCCTCCGGATTAGACGCAGTGACGGCGGCCCGGCGGGCCTACGCATTGATCTACCAAGGAGTTATAACGCAGGCCACCACCCTGGCATATATCGACACATTTTTTCTGCTGGCCGCTGGGGCCGCAATCATGTTCGTGCTCTCATTCGCATTGCGCAAGAATGAGCCGGGCGGCCGGCGAGTGGTGATGGAGTAGCGGCGGGAACTCAAATGGTGTAGATTGCGCGTGAGAAGCGCGTCCGCGAGATAGTAATCCTTCTAGGCGAGGGATCCATGATTCGTGTGATCACCATTGAGCGAGAATATGGAAGCGGGGGCGGCGAGATCGCCCGAAAAATTGCGGATCGCCTGGGATGGAAACTTTGGGACCAGCTGCTGACCAACGAGATCGCACGGCAAATGGAGTGCGATTGCCGAGTGGTGGAGGAGCACGAAGAAAAGCGCGATCCTTTGTTTTACCGGCTGCTGAAGGCCTTCATGCGTGGAAGCCATGAAGGCAGCCTGAACGCGCCGAGAATGAAGATGGCCGATACGGATTGCATCCGCGAGGTGGCTGAGCGCGTGGTCAAAGAGGCAGCGGAGGGCGGCAAGTGCGTGATCGTCGGGCGCGGGTCGGCCTACTATCTGCAGCCGCGGCGCGACGCATTTCACGTGTTTATTTACGCGCCGCTCGCCGATAAAGTGCGGCGGCTGCGCGCCGGAGGCAAGAGCGAGAGCGATGCGGCACAGTTAGCGGAGACGGTGGATCGCGACCGCGCCGCGTTCATCAAGCAGTATTTCGGCGTGGAATGGCCGGACCGCAGCCGTTTCCATATGATGATTAATTCCTCAATCGGGACTGACGCGGCGGTGCAGATGATCCTCGACGGTATCGCGCGACTGGAAAAGGCGGAGAGGGCGTCTGGCGCAGTACAGGTCGGCTGACCGGTGCGAAACGCGCCAAGCTGCATCAGCATGCTCGCAGCCCAAGAATCGGGCCTAGGATTTAGTCTTTCACGCGGGCGATGGCAGAATCGGAATCTTCGCCAGGTTTGGCGCTGAGGGAAGTCGAATCGCTTTCGCTCGGCTCCAGCGTTTGGAGCGCGAACCCGCAGGAACGCCAGCTCGCAAGGCCTCCCGCCAGTGGCCGGATGCGTGAAATACCGCGGCTGCGCAGCCGCAAGGCCATCTGCGCGGAACTCGCCTCATTGGGACAACTGCAGAAGAGCACAATTTCGCGGTCTCGCGGCACGGCATCCAGAGCCTCGTCCAACTCTCCGGGGTCCAAATGCACCGCTCCGGGAATGGTTACGGGCTCCGATTTGAATTCCATCTGGTGACGCAAATCGATCACCAGAACGCTTTCTCCACTTTCGATCCTGTGGTGCAATTCTTGTGGCGTGATTCTCGCGATACGCAGGTTGCGCAGAAAGCGGCGCCGGTTGAAGTACTTCCAGGCAATGTAGAGGAGCAGCGCGGCAACGAAAATCGCGAAGATTCCCCGGCCGAAAATTGCCAGTCGCACGGCTGCTCTTGCAAGCTGGCGGCTGAAGAGATAACCGGCGCCGATATAACCGCCCGCCCAGAGCAGGCCTCCCAGGCCGTCGTAGAGAGCGAATTCCCTCCAGGGCATGCCGCTGAGTCCCGCCAATGGCGGCGCGACTGCATTGAGCCCCGGCACAAATTTCGCCAACAGCAGCGCCCACGGGCCGCGCCGCTCAAAATGTACTTGGGTTTGGTGAACGCAAGAGTCCGGCTCGAGCGAGACGCGACAGATCCAGCGCAGAACGCTAACGCCACGCCGCCTGCCGAGCTGGAACCACAGGACATCACAAACGCCGACAGCCGCGAGCGAGCTCAACACAGCCATGCCGAACTTCATGTGGCCCGTGCCCGAGAGGGCCCCGGCGGCGACCAACACTGCCGCGGATGGTATTGGCAGTCCGATTTGCTCGGTAAAGATCCAGGCGAACAGAAGCGAATAGCCGTGACGAAGAAGCAACTCGACGGTGCTGCTCATTCAGCTCTCCGCGTATCCTGGCGTGACGTATGGATATTGTGGGACCCGCACGAAATTGGCGCAATGGCTAGAAGCAAGGTACTGCAAAATCCGGTTTAGCTTATGCCTTGGCGGGGGCGGGAGCGGCGGAGCAGGTTGGGAGAGAAGAGTGGCTGGGGTGCAAGGGCGGGAAACCACAGCTTGGCGCAATTGGGGTGTGAAAAAGCCATGCACCAGCGCAGGGAGTGGGTCGCAGTCTGCCGCGAGAATTAAGGAACCAGTGCGAACCAGACGCGCTCGGCGACCGTGATCGCGCCGTATCCCGCAGCCAGATAAGCGGCCAAGTAGCCCAGCAAGAACGCGCAGGCCTTCACTGATTGAGCTTTGGACGGTTTGGACTGTGGAACGTTCCAACCGGTCGCGACGGGGAAGCTGCGCCGGGAAGACGGAGTGGATCGACGGGTAATCGGGTTGAAAGTCGTTGCCGAATAATGAGCCATAGTCGATCCAGATTAGCGGCGAACTCGCAGAGAAGCCAATTCAAAGATTCTCTGGGGCGCATCGCATTTCAGGATATGTTCTGCGCACCTGGAAGCTTACGTTTTGTCGAGTGCCAGACGACATTCCGGCTTCGGCTGGCGCGAGGACAGGAGCAATGATGGCGGACGCGAAACCGCGGGCCTGGAAGCTCGCAGACAAGCGGGAGGTCGTACATGCCGCACGAACGGCGGTTACAGCGGTGGCTTCGCTATTGGTTGCGAGGGGATTGCGGCTGCCCGAAGCGTATTGGGCGCCTATTACGTCGATGATCGTGATGCAGTCGACGCTTGGCGCGGCGTGGACCATCTCCAAACAGCGATTAGCGGGAACGGCGGTAGGAGCGGTGCTTGGCGCTTTGTTGGTGACGTACGTCCGTGCGAACTGGGCTGTTTTCGGCGCTGCGGTTTTTATAGCAGGGATAATTTGTACGGCTCTGGGTATGGAGCGAAACGCATATCGGTACTCCGGAATTACGCTGGCGATTGTGATGTTGGTGGCAAGCAACCGGCCCGCCTGGGAAATTGCGACCCATCGGTTTGTGGAGATCTCGTTGGGAATCGCCGTGGGGCTGGCGACCACCGCGGTGTGGCCGGAGGCAACCTTCGCCGAGAGCTAACACGAAGCGGGGTGCGGCGCCGGTCGCCTGCTAACGAAGGCGCAGTCGTTGTTCGGGACAGCGCTAGCGCTCATGGAGGAGGGCAATGGCAATATACGTTGTTCTGTTGCGGGGCGTGAATGTCGGGCAAAACATACTTCGCATGGAGCGTTTGCGTGAGATTTGCGCGGATATGAGATTGGAGAAACCTCGGACGTACTTGCAAAGCGGGAATCTGATTGTGGAATCGCGCGGGACGGCGGCAGCTTTGTCAAAATCGCTGGAGAAGAGACTGGCGGGTGAGACGCGCCTGCCCGTGACCGTCATAGTGAGGAGCGCGGACGAAATTGGGACTGTGCTGAAGGTGAACCCATTCCTGGGGCAGAAGGGAATTGACGAAGCGAAGTTGCATGTCACGTTTTTGCAGCGGAAGCCGGAAGAAAGCGCGGTGGAGGGTCTTAAGAAAATCGCAGCAGGAGCGGACCAGTTCCGCTGGTTGGGTACCGAGATATATTTGTTCTGTCCCAGCGGCTATGGCCAAACCAAGCTTTCAAATGGAACGTTCGAAAGATTGCTCGGCATGAGAGCTACTTCGCGAAATTGGCGAACGGTGACGAAACTGCGCGAAATATGCGGTGAGTAAGCGAAGCAAATTTCCGTTACGAGTCTCTTCGCTCACTTAACCGGGGATGGTCGAGACGGCATTCGATTCGTGGTTGAGTCACGTTTTTTCTGCCGCAACGCGACATTACAGGAGCCGGACATTCACGTCGGTACGCCCAATCGTGGCAAGATCCATTTCATCAACGCGAAATAGGCGGCCAGAAAGATGGCGATCGCGAGCCACGTGATCATAGAAAATCCTCCGAATACCCAAAGGATAGCACCCTCGGGTAACAGCGGCGAAGAATAGAACCGCGCGATACCTCGCGGAACCGCGGTTGCGGCTCCGCGAGCCAATCGCAGCAGATCACGAGATCGGCATGCAGACCGATTTCACTTCCGTGTACATCTCGAGCACTTCGTGCCCCATCTCGCGGCCCCAGCCCGACTGCTTGTAGCCGCCAAACGGCAGCGCCGCGTCGAACACGTTGTAGCAGTTGATCCACACGGTGCCCGCGCGCAGCGCAGCAGCGGTCCGATGCGCCTTCTTGATGTCCCGCGTCCACACGCCGGCGGCCAAACCGTACTCCGTGTTGTTGGCCTTGGCGATCAAGTCGTCGAGATTCTTGAACGGAATCGCCGTGACCACCGGTCCGAAAATTTCTTCGCGCACCACCTTCATGTTGTCGTTCGTGTTGACGAGCACCGTAGGTTTCACGAAGTAGCCCCGCTCGCCATGACGGCCGCCGCCGTACGCCGCCTTCGCGCCCTCGGAAAACCCCGATTCGAGATAGCCACACACGCGATTGAGCTGTTCTTCGGAAACGAGCGGCCCCATCTCCGTCGCCGGTTCCATCCCCGGCCCAACTTTGATCTTCGACGCGATCTGGGACACGCCGTCTACCACCTTGTCGAATTCTTTCTGCTCGACATACAGCCGCGAACCCGCGCAACAGCACTGGCCGTGATTGAAAAAGATCGCCATTGCCGCGCCGGCGATTGTGTTCTCCATGTCGGCGTCGTCGAAAACGATGTTCGGGGATTTTCCGCCGAGTTCGAGCGACACCTTCTTCAAATTGCCCGCTGCCGCTTTCACGATCAGCTTGCCGACTTCGGTCGATCCGGTGAACGCGATCTTATCGACATCGGGATGCGCCGCCAAAGCCGCGCCCGCCGTCTCGCCGTAGCCTGGCACGACGTTTACCACGCCGTCCGGGATGCCGGCTTCCTGAATAAGTTCGCCGAGGCGAAGGGCCGTGAGCGGCGTCTGCTCGGCCGGCTTCAGCACCACGCAACAGCCTGTCGCCAGCGCCGGTCCGAGCTTCCACGCCGCCATCAGCAATGGAAAATTCCATGGGATGATCTGTCCGACGACGCCGATCGGCTCGCGCAAGGTATACGCAAGGAATTTCGCGCCGTGCGCTGAAATCGGAATGGTATTGCCTTCGATCTTCGTGGCCCAGCCCGCCATGTAGCGAAAAAGATCGGCGGCCAGCGGCACATCGGCCACGCGCGCCACTGTGAGCGGCTTACCGTTATCGAGGGATTCAAGCTGCGCCAGTTCTTCGGTGTGCGCGTCGATCAAATCGGCGAGTTTCCAAATCAGGCGGCCGCGTTCGTTCGGAAGCATCGAGCGCCACGGGCCTTTTTCGAAAGCGGCGCGCGCGGCCGTAACGGCGCGGTTGATGTCTTCCCGATCGCCCTCGGCCACCTGCGCGAGCACTTCGCCGGTGGCGGGATTGTACGTTGGAAAGGTTCTGCCGGAAGCCGAGTTTACCCAGCGTCCATTGATGAACATACGGCGGGTTTCGGAGACGTATTGCGCTACATTTTTCTCGAGTGGAATTGCCTGCGTAGCAGTGGCCATCTGTTCCTCCTCCACTTGTTCAGTGAAGATGTTCGAATTTCGGGGTTATCGAATCGTCGCACTGTGAGGCTCGCAGTGGCGGGCGCCGGTTCCGGTTCTTGGGGGCGGTGCTGGGCCGCGACCGCATTCGGGCACCTCGTAAATGCAACTTCTGCGGAGAGGAAAACCGGAAAGCCAAACCTTAAACTTTGCCGGTCCGCCCGTCGTTCGCCGGGCACGCACATCATAGGCCCGCGCTCTGTGCGACGCAAGCTAGGACGGCGAGCAAGTCGGGGCACGCGAGAATCGAATTCGCATCCCGCGGCGAGCCTCCGGCATCAGACCGTCTGGCGAAGAAAGCGGCGAAGACTTCTTGCGCTCTCCTGCTCCCCGGTGCCATGATCGGCGGGCGCGAGTAGCGGTTTTCACGCGCGTTTCGCGAAAAAAAAGCGCCGCATGTTCATTTTTTCTGAGTGAAAGCATCTGCGAGGACTTGTGACCCTACGAAACGACCTGCAAAAGCCTCCGCGAAAGTTTTTCCTGTGCCTTCTGCTTCTCTCGATGCTTACCGTCATCGTTTCCTGTTATGCCTACTCCGAACCTTCGAAATCGAACGCGCCCGATCCTTCATCTTCGGCCGGCGTTTCGGTGCTGACCTATCACAACGATAATTTTCGCACCGGTCTGAATCCCGACGAGACCATCCTCACGCCCGCCAACGTGAACTCAAAACAATTCGGGAAGATCGGTACGCTCAGCGTGAAGGGTACCGTCGATGCCGAACCGCTTTACGTGCGCGGCCTCAGCATCAACGGCAAGGCTCACGATGTGATCTTCGTCGCCACCGAGGACGACATGGTCTACGCCTTCGACGCGGGCGATGACGCCCAGATTTGGGCCACGTCAGCGCTGGCAAAGTTCCCGGGCGAAACGCCCAGCGACGATCATCGGTGTCCGCAGGTGTATCCCGTGATTGGCATTACCTCCACGCCTGTCATCGATCTCACGGCCGGACCGCATGGGACGATTTTCGTGGTGGCCATGTCCAAGGACGCTAGCGGAAATTATCACCAGCGCTTGCACGCGCTCGACCTAACCACCGGAGCGGAACGCATGGCGCCCCGCGAAATCCAAGCCACGTATCCGGGAAAGGGAACAGGCAGTTCCGGCGGCGTACAGACTTTCAATCCCAGCTCCTACGAAGAACGCGCCGCGTTGCTATTGTCCGACGGAGTCATCTACACCTCATGGACATCGCATTGCGATTTCGCGCCATATTCGAGTTGGGTGATGGGTTATAGCGAATCCGATCTCAATCAGCTTACAGTCCTCGATCTTGTGCCCAATGGCACGACGCAGGAAGGCAAAGAAGGCGGCATTTGGATGGCTGGTGACGGTCCGGCCGCCGACCGATCCGGCAACCTCTACCTTCTAGTCGGGAACGGCACCTTTGACGCCACTCTGAATAGCAAGGGATTCCCTGCTGAAGGTGACTATGGAAATTCGTTCGTGAAGCTTTCCACTCGCGGACATAAGCTCGAAGTGGCTGATTACTTCGCGATGAACAATAGCGCGGGAACCGCTGAATCTGAATCCAGTAAGGATACCGACCTGGGATCAGGCGGTGAGATGCTTTTGCCCGATCTCAGGGATGGCAGCGGAAAGGTGGTTCAACTGGCGGTGGGGGCGGGCAAAGACACGAATATTTACATCGTCAATCGCCACGACATGGGCAAATACAAGCCGAACGACGCGGGAATTTATCAGGAGCTCATCGGCGCTCTTCCCGGCGGCGCCTGGTCCAGCCCGGCGTATTTCGACCACACGGTTTATTACGATTCAGTTCGCCATCCGATGAAGGCTTTTCCGATTTCCAACGCTAAGCTGGCGTCAGCTCCTTCCTCTCAAACCACATCTTCTTTTGGCTATCCGAGCGTCACGCCCAGCATCTCTGCGGACGGCACCAGGGACGGAGTCGTATGGACCGTTGTGGCCGGCCCAGCGCAAGGGTTTCGCTTCACGGGGACATCGACCGGCACGCTTTCTGCTTACGATGCCACCGATCTCTCCAAGGAACTATACAACTCCAATATGGCAGGTTCGCGCGACACGTATCCAACCGATCGAGCCGACAAATTCATCACTCCGCTCATCGCCGGCGGAAAGGTATACGTCGGCACGCCGGACGCTGTGGTAGTTTTCGGGCTTTTGAAGCACTAACGTCCCACGCGCGTAAGCGGTTGCTTTAACGGAACGTCTGAAAGAGGAAGTCGACTCGTGGCGTTGCGTTCCCGATCGATGACGGCGTGCGGTCAAGCGAGTCGGTGGGGACCCCGTATGTCCGCAATCGAGCCCATTGCCGAACAACGCCGGCGCGTCCGCTGCACGAGGCTGGCCCCGATTACACAGTCTGTGCTAAATCCCTAGAGATTTGGCACAGTTCTGAGACACTAAGGGGTAAAATCGCAGCAAATGGCGTCTGGCGAGCCTATCTTTTTTCGCCGCAACAACGCGCCCGTAGCTCAGTTGGATAGAGCGTCTGCCTTCTAAGCGGGGAGCCAAATTTATCAAATCTTGCCGGAGCCGACGCAACCCGCTTAAAATTGGCAAGTTCGAGCAAAACGTGACAAGCTGTTTTTCTCCTTCTTATTCGCCTTTTTTTCGCAAATTGCCGGCTTTTGCCGCAACGTGTACTACGTTTTCACTACGGGCGATTGTCTGCTTTCAAAGCAGATAAACCAGGTCGTCCGCGTCGAGGGCACTACTGCGCGCTTACAACGGCATGGACGCACCGTGAATCAGACTAGCAACATCGCCGCACAGAAACGGGTTACCGTTCGCTGAGTTCATGTGCTGAAGCTCGGCGTGCGAACGCAGCTCGGTTCGCCACCTGTACAAAAGTATCGACGAATTCTAGAGGCAAGCAGAGCAGCGAATCGCTCAACTTGCATTGGCGGCCATGTGTACTTCAGCTTGGCGCGCCGTCGGCGGTCTGGAGCAATACTTCGCCTCGCTCACGGTTCCAAACTGATTTGTGCTTGATCCATTTGCATTTGCTCCGGCAGGCGCTGACCGGATCGGCCTGCGAATTCTCCGACTCCGACGAGTGGAGCGGGAGGCAGTTTGAAAGCACTGCCTCCTACGCTCCTCCTTGTGTGATAGTGACCGCCTTTTCCACGCGATCAGTTGGAACTGGCTGCGGTCAGTTCGAGAAACGAGGCCAGCTTCGCCGTGGCCCGAAACTGAGGAATGGGGTCGAGTTCTTTGAAAGCGCTTGTGAAGGCGTTGGAGAGGCTCCAAGTCGTGCGCGAGGCAAATTGCTCGACCTCTGGATTGAAGTACAAATCGTGTACGCGCCGGGCCAAGTGCTTGGGAACGTCCAACTCCCCTTGAACAAAGGCCCGATAGATGATTAGCTTTGCGGATTCATCGGAGATGCGCGTGCCTTTCCATGCCTCGACCTGCTTCTTCATCGGCTCGAAATTCCGCTGAATGCGGTCGATCCCGATGGAGAGCACATCGACGAGGCTGAAATGCTTGCTGTGCTTTGCCAACACGGGTGTGAAGTCTCCGTGGAAAGCCATGTTGTCGCAGACGAGCACGCGATAACCGACGGTCACTGCGAGGCGCATCGACTTGTCGTTCGAATTGCGGATACCCACGGAAAATCGGCAGCCGTCGAAGGTGGTTTCCAGGTCCAGAACGCCGAACATCTTCATGCCGTCGCTGGAGACCGCATATTCCTCGCGAATGGCTGAGATGTGGCGAAAGCTGAGGCCTTCCACCAGTGCTTCGACGATTTGATTGTGGGGAATGGGTTGATGAGTTGGGCTCGCTTCGGGAGTGGGGATCAGCTTCAATTCCTCTCGCGTGATCTTCGAGCTCCCGCAATGAGCCAAGAGTTGCGCTTGCTCCATCTCTATCTCCTTTCAATGTAATGGATTGACTCGAGCGTCCGCGCAGCGAAGCTACTCGCAGACGCGAACCTTCGGGCTCTTTCGTGGCGCCACAAGAAACTTCAACGAGGAAGCACCAAATAGCAGGCCGGTGTCGCAGATTGAAGTTTTGGGAACGGCGGGGCGCGAAGCAGGATTTAGAAACGGAGCGGCATCAGGACGTATCGATAATGCTCGCCATCATCCCCGGACGGCCGGAACTCAGCAGCACTCTGTGCGTCTTTCACTTGCATGCTGATCGAAGTTGCTGCGCCAACTGCACGTAGAAACTCAAGCAAATATTCGGCATTGAAACCGATGTGCAGCGCTTCCTGTCCGTAGCGGGTCTCGACTGATTCTCGCGCTTCACCGTATTCCGGAGAACTCGCCGATACTTCCAGTCGATCTTTCTCCAAAGCCAACCGCACACCGGGCACACGCTCATCCGCTAGAAGCGAAACACGCCGAACAACGTCCTCGAGCTCTTCCGGTTTCAGTTCGACTACCTTTCCGTTCTCCTTTGGCAAAACCGATTCATAGTTCGGAAACTGGCCGGTGAGGAGGCGTGACGCGAGCATGCGTGAACCAAGAGAGAAGTAAATGTGCGACCCATCTTTCGAGATTTCGACGTTGGCTCCGTTGCCGTCTTCCTCGGCGAGGCGAGGCAGCAATATCAGCGCTCTCCGGGGAATGAGAACGGACAGCTCCTCTTTCAAATTAGCGATTTGAGCCGCCCGTTCCGCCAGGGCCAACCGGTGACCATCGGTCGCGACCATCGTCAGACGATCCGGCTTGAGTTTCAGAAGAGCGCCGTTCAGCACATACCGGCTTTCCTCCTCTGACACGGCGAACGAAGTCTTTCTCACACATGCCGCCAGTATGCCGGCGTCCAACCTTGCGATGGACTCTGGGACCGGCGGGACTTTTGGGAAATCCCCCTTCGCCAAGCCAATGAGCTTGAAGGAGGACCTTCCGTAGGTCACTTGCAGTGCATGGCTCTCAAGGCTTCGGCAGCGAATTTCTCCGCTGGCTGCGGAACGGACAATTTCTAGGAAGCGCAGTCCGGGGATGACTGCAGAGCCCTTGGTCTTCACTTTCGCCTGGCAGGTAGTTCTGGCGGTAATCTCCAAGTCGGTCGCTGCAATCCTCAGTTCGAGTCCTTCCGCTTCCAACAAGAAATGAGAAAGTATGGCGACCGTGCTCCGCTTCTCCACCGCGTTGCGAACGAAATTTAATTCCTTCGCCAGATCAGATTTATCAGCAAAGAAGTCCACGGAACGCGCTCCTTTCTGTACGGGAGGAAAATTGGACGACCTGCCTCTGTGTTGGGAGTAATGTGTGCCGATACTTAGGTATTTCTGAAGGTTGTGCACAAACCTCGAAGGTGGGAAGCCCTTGGCGCGGCTGCCCAAGATGGTCGCGTTCGGCCGATTCCTGGCGCGCCCAGCGAAAAAAGAAAGGGCCTGAGGGGTGGATCGTTTCGGAATCTAGGGAGCGATGGTACGAAGAACGGCGACGAGGGCTATCAGGATTGATTCTGCAGGAGAGCTGCAACCTGCCAAGCTCCGACAAAAAGAAGACTTCTTGTTCACTCCGCTTGTAAACGTGTCGCTTCCTCCCGAAGCTGCTCGGGAGAGAGTTCTACCACTGTGCCGTCACGCCAAATGTACATTGGGAAACCTTGGCGAGCGTGCTCGACTATAACTTTCTCGACCGCAGCTTTGAGCGCCATCTCGGCGCGCTCTTCTAGTGGAAGTGCGAGTACGTTCGCTGGTGGTCTTGTCATGGCCTTCCGTAGCGGGCAATCAGAGAATCGTAGACCTCTCGGTTCATTATACTGTGCTGCCCTGCTTCTCAAAAGCAATCACAGCAGGTGTCGCGCCTGAGTTATCGAATAACGTCCAAGAATCGCCACGAGAGCGATATCTCAGCAGGAGGTTGTGAATCGAGCGGTCAAATCGGCGGCGAATCACAGCTTCAGGCACATCATGGCCGCCTTGCAAAACCCTGGCTCTCACTCTCGTCAGAGCGAGCCGAACCGTCGGGACCCACAGGAAGAAAAAGTGCACTTCGTACCCGCGTCTCTGGAGATGACCGATCGTGCGCAGATAACTCCGCCCGGAAAGTGTGGTCTCGAAGCCGAAGCTCTCGCCTCGCTTTGCATAAAGCTCGATCTCTTCAAGCATTAAGCGCCCGGCTCGAAATGCGATCTCTTCAGCGGCGAACAGCGACACGCCTTGCGCGATCAAATCTGCGTTGATGAAATTCTTGCAGTCCGCATAATTCGGCAAGAATTCCCTGGCGAAAGTCGTCTTACCCGCCCCATTTGGCCCTGCAATGATGTAAACGTTTGGGCTCATACTTCCTTCGGGATGCCTTAGCAATCTTACCGCACCGTAAACTGTAATGAGTCGAAGCGTGACACTCAAAGTTCAGTGGTCTTCGATAGCCTCTGTCCGCGCATCCAGGGTTCCAGCCTGATGCTTGCTGCCCAGTCCTGAAAGCTGGGTATGCGCCCTAAATCCTCCCGAACGTGCTGCTCTCC
>Ga0335075_10000296_pt1 | contig 91156 bp, 82 predicted proteins | sample Lox_Sample_24_FD_206723 | JGI IMG/M metagenome (GOLD analysis project Ga0335075, IMG submission 206723) | Soil microbial communities from Loxahatchee National Wildlife Refuge, Florida, United States - Lox_Sample_2.4 | ecosystem: Environmental > Terrestrial > Soil > Wetlands | place: USA... | reverse complement strand
CCTCCGATGCGAACGCGGAGAGCTGGTCGACCATGGTGTTCAGCGTGGTCTTCAGCTCCAGGATCTCGCCGCGCGCGTCGACGTCGATCTTCTTGGTCAGGTCGCCGTTGGCCACCGCGGTGGTCACCTGGGCGATGTTGCGCACCTGGCCGGTCAGGTTGTTCGCCATCACGTTGACGTTGTCGGTCAGGTCCTTCCACACCCCGGACACGCCGCGGACGTAGGCCTGGCCGCCGAGCCTGCCCTCGGTGCCGACCTCGCGGGCCACCCGGGTGACCTCGTCGGCGAACGCCGACAGCTGGTCGACCATGGTGTTCAGCGTGGTCTTCAGCTCCAGGACCTCGCCGCGCGCGTCGACGTCGATCTTCTTGGTCAGGTCGCCGTTGGCCACCGCGGTGGCGACCTGGGCGATGTTGCGCACCTGGCCGGTCAGGTTGTTCGCCATCACGTTGACGTTGTCGGTCAGGTCCTTCCACACCCCGGACACGCCGCGGACCTGGGCCTGGCCGCCGAGCCTGCCCTCGGTGCCGACCTCGCGGGCCACCCGGGTGACCTCGTCGGCGAATGCCGACAGCTGGTCGACGAGCATGTTGACGGTCTGCTTGAGCTGGAGGATCTCGCCGGTCGCCTCGACCGTGACCTTGCGGGTGAGGTCGCCGCGGGCCACCGCGGTGGTCACCTGGGCGATGTCACGCACCTGGACCGCGCTCTGCGCGGCCTCCGAGGTCACCGACGCGAGCTGGCTGCCCACCTCGTCGGCGAGCTCAAGGATCTCGGTGAGCTCCGGGCCTGCCGCCGGGCGCAGCTCGGGCCGGGGCCGGAAGTCGCCGCGTGCGAACGCCGCGAGCCGGGCCCGGATCGTCTCAAGGTCGGCGTCCGTATACCGGGCGGCGCCGTTCGTGCCATGGCCGCCGTTGCTGAGCCTTGACCCCTGCGTGACGCGAGAACTGGCCGCGGTCTCGGTCATCGCGTGTCCTCTCCTCGGCCGACGGCCCACAGCGCCCGGCCTGGCAGCTGCGGGATCGGACTGCGCTTCCCCGATGTGCCGACGTCTCGAGTCTGCCACGATAGACACGTCGGACAGCAGCAAACGGCAGCGTTGGTAATGGGAAGGCATGTGGAACGACAGCAGAACGTCATCGCTGCCGCGGACTTCGACCCCGAGCCCGCCGCGGCGGCTGCCGCCCGTCGTTTTGTCCGGGATACCCTGGTTTCTGGTGGCCTATCGCTGAATGATGCGCGGGTTGCCGACGCCGTGCTTCTCGCGAGCGAGCTGGTCACCAATGCGATCGTACACGCCGGAACCCCGCTGCGGCTGACCTGCAAGCTCACCGGGACGACCGTGGAGGTCTCGGTCCTGGACCGGCATCCGGCCCGGGTGATCCCCGAGCCGCCGGGCGCGACCGCCCTCATCGACCGGCCGAGCGGCCGCGGGCTCGTGCTGCCTGCGGCGCTGTCCTCGTCATGGGGCGTGACGTACGGGCCGGTGGCCAAGGTCATCTGGTTCCGGCTGGGGCCGGACACCGGCCGCCCGGGCTCCGGAGCGGCGGTTCCCGCGGACGGGGCTGCCGCTGACGGGGCTGCCGGGAACGGGATCACCGGCACGGGGGCCGCCGAGGCGGAGGCCGCCGAAACGCTGGCCGCCGAGACGCTGGCCGCCTGGAGCGGGTCTCCCGGCAGCAGAGCCGTGGACCTGCTCCAGCTCGGCTACGACGAACTGCTCGGCCACGCCGTCGAAGTGGCCCGCGACGCCGTGGCTGCCGACGCCGCGTACGCGCTCATCGCCGACGAAGACGGCGAGCTGAGGATGCGCGCGGCGGCCGGTGGCGGGATACCGCACTTCGACGCCTCTACCGCTGCACCCGATTCCGCCAGCATGTCGATCTTCCTCGACCTGTACAGCCGGTTCGCCGAGCGCGGCGCGGACCTCGCGCAGGTCCAGAACGAGCCGCTGTACTCGCTGCTGACCGTGCCGCTGGCCGCGGAGGGCCGGGTGACCGGCATGCTCGCCGTGGCGGCGGCCCAGCCGGACCGGTTCACCGAGGCGGACCTGGCCGTCGTGCAGGACGTAGCCAACCAGGTCGCGCTGCCGCTCGAGCGTGCCCGGCTGGCCGAGCACGACCGGATCCGGCGCGCCCGGCTGAGCTTCCTCGCCGAGGCCAGCGACCTGCTGGCCGGCAGCCTGGATCAGGACAAGATCATCGCCCTCGCGGCCCAGCTGGTGGTGCCCCGGCTCGCGGCATGGTGCGCGGCCCTGCTGCCCGACGAGGACGGCCAGCTCAGCCCCTCCTACGTCTGGCACGCGGACGAGTCGATGATCGACGCGCTGAGCAGCCTGCTGCGTGAGGCACCCGTGCCCGGGGTGGGGATCGGCGACGGTGCCATCGAGTGGGCGCTGCACAGCGCCTCGGGCGCCGGGCTGGCCTCGGATCCCGCCTGGTGCTTTCCCCTAGTGGCGCGTGACCGCCGACTCGGGGTGTTCGTGATCGGCAAGCCGCGCGAGGGCGGCGCCCTGGGCAGGGAGGCCGTTGAGCTGGCCGAGGACCTCACCAGGCGGGTGGCGCTGGCGCTGGACAACTCCCGGCTGTACTCGGAACAGCTCCAGGCCACGAACGCGCTGCAGAGCAGCCTGCTGCCGCCGGAACTCCCGGACATCCCCGGGGTTGAGCTGGCCGCCGGGTACGAGGCCGCCGGCGAGCGCAACGAGGTCGGCGGCGACTTCTACGACGTGTTCGAGGCGACGCCGGGTCGCTGGCGGTTTGCGATCGGCGACGTCTGCGGCAAGGGCCCGGAAGCCGCGGCGGTAACCGGGCTGACCCGGCATGCCCTGCGCATTCTGGCCAGGGAGGGACACGACGTCCCGACCGTGCTGGAGCGGCTCAACGAGCTCATCGTGGACGAGGGCTCGCGGGCACGGTTCATCACGCTGATCTATGGCGAGCTCGTCCCCGCCCCGGGCTCCGGGGACCCGGTCGCGGTCTCCCTGGTCTGCGCCGGGCACCCCCGGCCGCTGGTGCTGCGCTCGGCGGGCGGCGTCGAGGCCGTGGCCGACTCGCAGCCGCTGCTCGGGGTGCTGGACGGCGTCACGTTCGATGCAGACACCTTCCTGCTGTTCCCGGGCGACGTGCTGCTCTGCGTCACCGACGGGGTGACGGAGCGCCGGTCAGGCGACCGTCTCCTGGATGACGACGATGGCTTGCGGGACCTGCTCGCGGACTGCCGGGAGCTGAACGCGGGCTCGGTGGTCGCCAAGATCCTCCGCGCGGTGCGCGAGTTCGGCTCGCAGCCGCCCACCGATGACCTCGCGCTGCTCGGGCTGCGAGCGCTCTAACGATCTGTAACGGCGGAGGTTACGGGCTCAGCTGACGCATCGGCAGGCTGCCAGCGATCCTGGCTGGGTTATGGCCGCTGAGTGCGTGTCCGGAACCCGGTTTGCGGACGGTCCCGAAGCAGGGTCGCCATGATCTGGGTACCTGGCCAGCTCATAGCGCTGGTAAAGCACCCAGATCATGAAACCGGCGGCCCGGGCCTGCCGGGGCAGCGGGTCGGCCGTGAGCCGACGCGGCGGGCGAGACGCGGACCCGGCACCGGAGGCTTAACCCCGCAGTTAAGGACCTGTAGCCGCTGGCCATCCGTTTCCCGGATAGGGAATCCCCTAATCGCAACATTGAAGTGAAGCACTCCTCTTCGGGTGCCTCCTCTGATATGAACAAATCGTGGCCACGTGGCCACGCGACAAGGGGGGTGGAGGCGCGGCATGTGCGCAGCAGTGCTCGCAGACGCCGGCGTCGAGGCGCTCGGGAACCTTTTCCCGCGCTGGCGGATCTGGGCCGACGCGGGTACAGGCTGGCACGCCTGCCGACGCGGCGGGTTCATCCAGGACTACCACCAGGGCGCCCCGGCGTTCTCGGTGCATGCAGCGACCGCCGGTGAGCTGGCGGCTCAGCTCCGTTGGCAGGAAGCGGCCGAAGCTCATACGCCGTTCGGCTGCTCGCGCCGCTAGCCGGCCAGATCCGGAACAGCCGGCCGGCCAGATCCGGAAGAGCCGGTCGGCTAGATCCGGAAGAGCCGGTCGGCTAGATCCGGAAGAACAGGTTCAGGAAGCGGTCGGCGAGGTCGGCGCTGCCCCGCACCGTGCCCGAGTTGCTGCGGCCGAACGTCGTCAGCACCATGCTTCCGGCGTCGAAGTCGATGACTGCGGGAAGGTCGTCCGTCCGGCCCGCTTCGTACTGCATGCCCTGCTCGCCGACGGATACCCGGTAGTCCCCGCCGTTCCGGCCGGTCACCCGGATGCCGATCGTGAACGGGGTCAGGTCGGCGTCGGGCTTGATGGTTGACTGCCAGAGCACGAACATGAACGGCACCAGCAGGTCGGCAGCGTCGCCGGACATGCCGTGCGCCTGGCCGGTGCCCTGGCGGATGTCCCAGGAGTGGACGCCGTAGTCCATCAGCTGCCCGGCCGCGTAGAAGAACGCGGGCAGCGGGCCCATGTAGAAGTGCGGGACCATCAGGCCGGTCCACTCCTCGGCCGTCATCGGCTCGAGGATGCCCATCATCTTGTCCAGGTCCCCGCGGACCCGGTCCATGGCCTCCCGCTGGGACAGCGCGCCCAGCGCGATCGCCTGCTCGCCCGCCCGCTGGTGCATGCCGGGCAGCCCGTACGCGGCGGGGGAGTCCTCGCCGCTCCGCGCGGTCTCGAAGGCGGTGAAGTAGCCCTCGGTGGTGTCGATTAGGTGCCCGACAATGTCCTTGACCTTCCAGCTTTCGCAGGCGGTCGGGGCTTCCCAGGCGCCGGGCCGTTCGGCGAGCTCGAACAGGCGCTCCGCCTCGTTCCGGACGACGCGAAGAATGGTGTCTTTGCCCTCAAACGATGAGGCGTCCCATTCGGTCATGGCCGTGTACCCCTCTCTGGGCTATCTTCGCAGGATTCCCGAAGGCACGGCCGACCTTTGGCGGACCGCATCCGCCGGGCGCTGTACGAAGCTCAGCGCATGCGAAGGCGCGTGTCAATGCCTCGCGTCAGGCCAGCGAACTGCCCGCAGGCCGCAGCCCCACCAGAGCGTTCCCGTAACGCATGGCCACGAGCTGGCCGATCGCCGGGTGCGCGCCGAGCGCGGGTGCGGCCAGCGCGCCGGTCGCGGCGCTGACCGCGTCGATCTCGGCCGGATCGGTCTCCGGCCCGATGACGCACGGCGCGATGGCCACGCGAGAGGCGCCCATATCGCGCAGCCGTCCCACCGCGGACGCGATGCCCTGCGGGTCGTCGATGGAGGCGTGCATGACGGGCGCGGCAAGCCGCCCGGCCAGCAGCACGGCGGCCACGCCCGCGGCCCGGACCGCGTCGTCGCCGCGGTCGGCGAGCACCAGGACACCGTTGGCGGCGTTGCTGATGCTCAGCCCGCGCACGCGGCTCTCCCGGGCCAGCCCGACCTGGGCCAGCCGGCCGTGCAGGGCCTCGGCGAGCAGCGGGTGCGGGCCGAGGTGGTCGGCGACGACGACCTGCCCGGCCGCAGGCGCCATCTGGCGCAGTGCGGCATCGGCCCGCGGCTGCGGGCCGGTCAGCAGCGGAACGATCACCGCGAGCGCGGGGTACGGTCCCTGAGCCGGCATGGAAAGCGCCTGGTCGAGCCGGCGCTCGCCGCCTTCCAGGTAGGCCACCTGGATGTGCGCGCCCTGGCAGGATTCGGCGGCCACCTCGGCGATCTCGGCGCTGACGTCGTCGCTGGCCGCGCTGGCGCTTCCGGGCACGGCGATGAGCAGGGTCGGGGCGTCCGACGGCAGGCTCAGCCGGTGGGCACTGCGATGACGGCCCGAGCGCTTGGTACGGCCGGTGCGGCGGGGCAGCGCCGACTCGCCGGCGTCGCCGCGCTGCGGCAGCGGGTCGCCCCGGCGCGGCAGGGGGTCCCCGCGCTGCGGCAGGGGCCCCCCGGGCTGCGGCAGCGGGTCCTCGCGCTGCGGCAGCGGGTCGCCCCGGCGCGGCAGGGGCCCCCCGGGCTGCGGCAGCGGGTCCTCGCGCTGCGGCAGGGGGTCCCCGCGCTGCGGCAGGGGGTCCCCGCGCTGCGGCAGGGGGTCGCCCCGGCGGGGGAGCGGATCACCCCGCCGCGGGAGCCCCGCGGCCTGGCTTGGGTCCGTCACGGTGCCGTATCGTATTCGGGATTCATCAGGCATGATCGTCGTTCTCTAATGTTCGGGCGCCAAACAGCGTGCCCCGGCCTCACTCATCGTAGAACCTGCTGTGCGGTCACGCTGTACAGCGGGCGACACGCCGGCGGGCGTGGTGGCGGCGGCCAGGTAGCGGGCAGGATTCCGGGTAGGCAAAACTTGATAACGGCGCCACCGGGATACCGGTAGCGGCCCACACCGGGTGGGGTGTTGTCATGTCCGGCTGGTTCGCAGCGCAAATAGTGCATACCGGGCGTACGCCGCTGTTCTGCTTCTTTGTCGCCTTTGTCGTCGGCTTTGGGTCCATCCGCCTGTCCGCCCGGCTGATCCGGGCCAAGGTCCGGTGGTGGCCGGGCAACGTCGTGGCCGGCACCGTGCACGTCCATCACATGGTCTTCGGCGTCGTGTTCATGACCATCGGCGGCGTCGCCGAGCTCGCGGCGCCCATGGGCTCGCTGGCCTGGCGGGCCGGATCGGCCAGCCTGTTCGGTCTCGGCACCGCGCTGGTGCTTGACGAGTTCGCGCTGATCCTGCACCTGCGCGACGTGTACTGGAGCAACGAGGGGCGGCTGTCGATCGACGCGGTGTTCGTGGCCGTCGGCGTGACCGCGCTGCTGCTGCTGGGGGTCACCCCGGTCGGGGTGAAGAGCGTGGCCGACTACCAGCGGCTGCTGCCGGGGACGCCGGGAGCGGTGGCCACGCTGCACCTGGCCATCGCCGCGTTCTTCCTGCTCGCGTGCGTGACCCTGCTCAAGGGAAAGATCTGGACCGCGCTCTTCGGGGTGTTCCTGCCACCGCTCTTCCTCGTCGGGGCGATCCGGCTCGCCCGGCCGGGCTCCCCGTGGGCCCGCTGGCGCTACCGGAACCGGCCCGCCAGGCTGGCCAGCGCGGAGCGCCGCGAGCAGCACCTGCGGCAGCCCGTGATCAGGGTCAAGATCTGGGTGCAGGACAAGCTGACCGGGCCGCACGACCTGCCCGCCGGCCCCGCGCCTGGTGAGAGTGATCAGCCGACCCAGATGGACCGCAGCGCGCGGTAGACGTTCCCGCCGAGGACGGCCCGCACCGCGTCGTCGTCAAACCCGTGGGACACCAGCCAGCCGCAGATGTTGGCGAAGTTCTCGGTGGGGTTCTCCAGGCCGTCCACGTAGGCGACCGGCTCGAACGCCGGGCCGCTGGTCGTGCGGGCGATCCCGAGCATGTCGGCGAATACCCGGTGCATCTGGACGTGGTCGCCGTACAGCGTGTCGGGGCCGAACGCGACGTGCTCGATGCCGACGAGGTCCACGCAGTACTGGAAGTGGTCCATGACCGACTCGATCGAGTGCCGCGGGTGCGCCGCCGACAGCGTGGTGTGCGGGGCGGCGGACATCCCGATCACGCCCCCGGTGCCGGCGATGGCCCGCAGCACCGCGTCCGGCTTCATCCGCGGGGTGTCCCAGACCGCCCGCGCGCCGGCGTGCGTCATCAGCACCGGCCGGTCGCTCTGCTCGCACACGTCGAGAGAGGTGCGGTCGGACGAATGGGAGACGTCGATCGCCAGCCCCAGCTTGTTCATGCGCGTCACCGCGCGCCGGCCGAGCCGGGTCAGGCCGCCGTCGATGACCTCGGCCAGGCCGCTGCCGAGCGCGTTGGCGTCGCTGTACGCGATGCCGATCTGCCGCAGCCCGAGGCCGTACAGCACGTCGAGCCGGTCGATCTCGTTCTCTATCGGCGTCGCCGCCTCGAGCCCGAACACCAGCCCCACCCGGCCGGAACGGTACGCCTCGTCGATGTCGGCCACCGTGCGGACGGCCAGCACGCCGCTGGCGTGGGCGAGGTCGGCCTGGCGCATGCCGAGGTCGGTGACGACGTCGTCCCACCGCCACGGCGCGTGCCCGGTGACGCAGCCGGTGCCGTCCATCATGTTGTCGAAGACCACGGTCATGCCGGACGCGGCCAGGCCCGCGTACGCCGCATGCTGGCGGCCGGTGCGGTAGTAGTCCGGGGTCTCCTCCATCCGCAGCGGGAACCGGGACGGGTGATCGTGCAGGCTGATCACCAGGCTCTCCCGCAGCAGCCGCCGCGCCCGCTCGTCCTGCTCGGCGGTCAGCGTGGCCTGGTACGGCGGAACCCGGCCGAACTCGGGTGCCAGCTCAAAGCTGCGGAAGTCGACGCCAGGGGTGAGGTAGGAATAGGCGGTGTAGCCGGCGTCCGCCCGCTGCGCCTCGGTCACGATGCCGACACCAGCCGGTGCGGCCCGCCGGCAAGCAGCCGCCAGAGCTGTTCCCAAGCCCGCATCCCCTCGCGCAGCCGGCGGATGCGCAGGTACTCGTTCGGCGCGTGCAGCTTCTCATCGGCGGTCGAGAACGAGAAGAACAGCGTCTTCACCCCGAGGACCTGCTCGAACAGCGCCGTGGCGGGCAGCGTGCCGGCCACGCAGGCGGCGAGCACCTGCTGGCCCGGGTACACGGCCTCGAGCGCGGCCGTGGCCGCCCGGATCGCCGGGTGGCCGGCCGGGATCGTGTAGGCGGGGACCCGCGCCTCGTCGGGCCGCACCTCCACCCGCACCCCCTGCGGCGGGTGCGCGCGGACGTGGGCGATGATCGCCTCGATCACCGCGTCCGGGTCCTGGCCTGGCACCAGGCGGCAGGACACGTAGGCGGTGGCGACGTGCGGGATCACCGTGTACTTGCCGCCGGCTGTCACGCCGTTGACCTCCAGCGTGGGCCGCTCCCAGAGACGCTCGAGGGTGCTGAACCCGGCCTCCCCGTGCGCCTCGGTGAGCCCGAGCGCGCCGAGGTACTCCTTCTCGTCGAACGGGATCGCGGCGATCTCCGCCCGGCGCTCGCCGGTGAGTTCCGGGATGCCGTCGTAGAAGCCGGCCACGGCAACGGTCCCGTCGGGCCGGTGCAGGGACGCCAGGAGCTCGCTGAGCGCGTGCACCGGGTTCGCGACCGTGCCGCCGTACCGGCCCGAGTGCAGGTCGGTGTCCGCGCCGGTGACGACGATGTCCATCGAGACCAGGCCCTTGGATTTCAGCTGCACCGAGGGCTCGCTCGGCCGCCACATCGCCCCGTCCGCCGAGATGACCAGGTCCGCGGCCAGCTCATCCGCGTGCTCGCGCACGAACGCCGGCAGATGCGGGCTGCCGATCTCCTCCTCGCCCTCGAAGAGGAACTTCACGTTCAGCGGGAGCGCGCCCTCCTGGTCCAGGAACGCCTGCACGGTCTTCAGCACGATGTAGACCGGGCCCTTGTCGTCCGTTGCGCCGCGGCCCCGGGCGATGCCGTCCTCGACGGCCAGCTCGAACGGCGGGGTTACCCACTCGGCCAGGTCGCCGGTGGGCTGGACGTCGTAGTGGCCGTAGACCAGGAGCGTCGGCGCGCCGTCCGCACCCAGCCATTCGCCGCGGACGACGGGGTGGCCTTCGGCCTCGATCACCCGGCCGCCGGGGACCTGCCCCGCCAGCCATTCGGCTGCGGCGCGCATCGTGTCGTGGTCCGCGTCCCTGCTGACGCTCGGGAACGCGACGTATTCCGCGAGCTCGCTCAAGTAACGGGCGTCGTCGGCATCAAAAGAGAGCATGGCCACCATCAATCGAGATCGTCTGTCCGGTCACCCATGAGGACCGCTCGGATACGAAGAAGAGGACGCCGTTGGCGATGTCCTCTGGCTGCCCCAGCCGCCGCGCGGCGATGCCCTCCACGAGCTTGCGCTGGCCTTCCTCGCCGTAGCCCTCCCACTGCCGCTGCGTCGTCGGGTTGGAGAGGATGAAGCCGGGAGCAATGCAGTTGACCGTGATGCCGAACGGGCCGAGCTCGTGGGCCATCTGCCGGGTGAAACCGATCTGGCCCGCCTTTGCGCTGGTGTAGGCCTGGACGCCGGTCAGGCTCACGCTGCGGCCTGCGCCCGATGAGATGTTGACGATCCGGCCCCACCGGCGTTCCTTCATCGCCGGAGCGACGGCCCGGGTGCAGAGGAACGCGCTGTACAGGTTGGCCTTGACGACCGCGTCCCATTCCTCATCGGACACGTCCTCGATCGGCTGGCCGACCTGCCCGACAACCCCGCCGGCGCTGTTGACCAGGATGTCCACGCCGCCGATCCCGGCGAAGAACGCGCGCACGTCGCCGGGCACCGTCAGGTCGGCCTGGGCCTTGTCCACCCCGTGGACCGTGGCGCCCTCGCCGCGCAGCGCCTCCGCGATGCCGGCGCCGATGCCGTGGGCGGTGCCGGTAACCACGGCGGTCCGGCCGGCCAGGCCGGTCATCGGAGCCAGCCGTTCTCGAGCAGCGCCCGGACCTCGGCGACGCCCGCGTCCCAGACGGCCTGCATGTCCGCGTCCGGGCGCGCGTAGGCGCCGCCCAGCACGCCGTCCGGCGCCGCCGCCCGGATCTGCCCGGGGTCAAGCTGCCCGACCACGTCCCTGGACATCACCGGCCTGGGCTCGCCCGGCAGCCCGGCTCCGGCCACCCTGGTCCACGGGAAGTTCTCCACCCAGCCTCCATGCATCTGGTCGCGGTCGAACTGGTCGGCGGCCGCCGTCGTCTGCGGCGCGTTGTACCAGCTGTGGAACAGCACCTGCACCCGCTCCGGGCGCGGCTGGCAGATCCACTCGCGGATGAACCCGGTCACCGGGGCGTTGCCGCCGTGCCCGTTGACGATCGCGATCCGCCGGAATCCGTGCCCGGCCAGGCTGTCCAGCAGGTCCCGCAGCACCTCGATATAGGTGGTGATCCGCAGGCTCATGCTCCCCGGGAAGGCCGCGAAATAGGGAGCCATCCCGAACGGCACGGCAGGGAGAACCGGGATCCCGAGCGGCTCGGCCGCCTCCACCGCCACCCGTTCCGCAAGGATCGCGTCGGTGCCCAGCGAGAGGAAGCCGTGCTGCTCGGTGGAACCTGTGGGCAGCACCACGCGGTCGTCCCGGCGTAGATACTCCTCGATCTGCATCCAGTTGGTATCGAACAGTCGCACGCGCACCTCAGCGTCATCTCAGGTCAGGACGGATCAGGATAATAACGCACCAGCGGGCACCGGCGCCCAACCGGTACCCCCTAGAGGCAAACGTTTGTTGGCCAGGGCTCAGGTGCTCGTGTCCTGCTGGTCATAGGATCGGACTGACGGGGGTGCGCGGGGCGCCGCCCCGGACCGGGCCGCCCGCCGGGAAGGCTGAGCCCTGGCGTTACGTTCAAGGCTTCTGGATGGTTAATCATTCGGCTACAGCGGAGGTTGATCGTGGCACTGCCGTACGATTCCGCACCGAAGTTCCAGGACTACGCGCATCCGGAGATGCTGGTCAGCACCGAGTGGCTGGCCGAGCACGCCGGCGACCCTGGCCTTGTCGTCGCCGAGTCCGACGAGGATGTGCTGCTCTACGAGACCGGCCACATCCCGGGCGCGGTGAAGCTGGACTGGCACACCGAGCTCAACGACCCGGTGACCCGGGACTACGTGGACGGGGCTGGCTTCGCCCGGCTCATGGAGCAGCGAGGGATCAGCCGGGACACGACGCTGGTCCTCTACGGCGACCGGAACAACTGGTGGGCGGCGTACGCGCTGTGGGTGTGCTCGCTGTTCGGCCACCCGGACCTGCGGCTGCTCGACGGCGGCCGCGCCAAGTGGATCGCCGAGGGCCGGCCGCTGAGCACCGAGGTGCCGCAGCGGCCGCGCACCAGCTACCCGGTGGTCGAGCGCGATGACAGCACCGCCCGGGCGTTCCGCGACCAGGTCCTGGCCCACCTCGGCTTGCCGCTGATCGACGTCCGGTCCAACGGCGAGTACACCGGCGAGCTGCTGCACATGCCGGACTACCCGCAGGAGGGCGCGGTCCGCGGCGGCCACATCCCCGGGGCGAGGAACATCCCGTGGGCGCGCGCTGCCGCCGAGGACGCGACGTTCCGCGGCCGCAAGGAGCTCGAGGACATTTACGCCGGCGAGGCGGGGCTGGGCCCCGAGGACGACGTGGTGGTCTACTGCCGGATCGGCGAGCGGTCCAGCCACACCTGGTTCGTCCTGCACCACCTGCTGGGGTACCCGAACGTGCGCAACTACGACGGGTCGTGGACCGAGTGGGGGAACTCGGTCAGGGTGCCCATCCGGCGGGGTGAGACGCCGTGACGTCGCCGGCCGGCACGCTGCACCCCCGGCTGGAGGAGATCGCCGAGGACTTCACGGCGATGCCGGACTCCGAGCGGCTGCAGCTCCTGCTGGAGTTCTCCGAGGAGCTGCCGCCGCTGCCCGCCAGGTACGCCGACCACCGTGACCTGCTCGAGCAGGTGCCGGAGTGCCAGTCGCCGCTGTTCCTGGCCGTCGAGGTGGACCCGGGCGGTGCCGTGCACCTGTTCTTCGACGCGCCGCGGGAGGCCCCGACCACCCGCGGGTTCGCCGGCATCCTGCACGCCGGGCTGGACGGGCTGTCCGCCGACGAGGTGCTGGACACGCCCGCGGAGTTCACCGGGCGGCTTGGGCTGGCCGACCTGGTCAGCCCGCTGCGGATGCGCGGCATGGCCGCGATGCTGGCCAGGATCAAGCGCCAGGTGCGGGATCAGCGCGCCTGACGCCCTCGCCCCCGGTGGCGCGGCATGCGCGCACGTCCCGGCGGCACCGTGCACCCGGCGACCGAGGGCACCACGTACATCTGCGCGGGCGGCGGCGGCCAGGGCCTGTACACCGGCTGGTACGGGACGGCCGGAGCCAGCGCCACTTCTGACCGGCATTTTCATGATCGTGGTAGCTGACGAGCATATTTGCGCGGTATCTACCACGATCATGAGAACGCGGCCCGCGCACCAAGATCAAACGGGCGGCGAGCCGCTCTAGCCTTCGCTGGCCGGGGCCCGGGCGATGTCGAGGCGGCGGGACCGCGCCGAGCGGGGGATGCGGACCGGGAGCCACTCCAGCCCCGCACCGTCGCGCGCGACCGGCCCGAACCTGCTGTCCGGCGCCCTGGTCCCGTCCAGGGTCACCACGCAGCCCGGCCCGGCGAGGGTCTGCGCCAGCGTGAACTCCGCTGTGCTGGGGGGCAGCTCCACGGACAGCCGGGACTCGTCGGCCGAGAAGTGCCGGAACCGGCCGCGCACGCCCGCGGACAGCAGCGGCACGCCGTCCCGGGACAGCGTGGTGGAGTCGGGCCCGAGTTCTGCCGAGTACGCAGCCCCGGCCACGTAGCCCGTGGCGGCGCGGCTGCCTGCGCCGGCGCAGCCGAAGCAGGTGCCGTCCCACGGGTCGGTGCCGATCACCTCCAGGTCCGCGATCATGGGCAGCAGCGCGCCCCAGGTGTAGAACGGCTCGGCGTCCACGGAGTCGCCGCCGTCGCCGGTCTGCTGGCTGAAGTTCTCGTAGCACCGCCGCTCGGCCCAGCCCCGGCGGAACATCTCCAGGCCCCGCTCGGCCAGCCACGCCGCCTCGTCGTCGAACCGGTAGCGGCGCAGGCCGAGGTAGACCAGGTAGTTGAAGCACGGCCAGACCCTGCCCCGCCAGTACACGTTGTCGAGCGCGGCCGGATCCTCGTGCGGGGTGCCCGCCACCGGGTACGGCCCGCCGAACCGGCGCGGGTCCGCCAGCCACCCCCGCACCATGGCCTCGGCCTGCGCGGGCGTCGCGATCCCGGCCAGCAGCGGGTAGAAGCTGGTGGGGGACAGGCTCCTGGTGAACTCCCCGCTCCACAGCCGCCCCGCGAACACGCCGCGCCGCTCGTCCCACAGCCGCGAGCGCACCGCCGCGGCCAGTTCCGCCGCCCGCGCGGCGACCCGGCCGCCGTCCGGCTCCGGCAGCAGCCGTGCCAGCAGGCTGCCCTCGTGCACCAGCAGGCTGTTCAGCCCGACGTCCTCGAGGTCCAGGGTGTGCGTGCCAAGGTCGAAGCGCGCGCCGTCGTGCACCGGCGAGTTGTCGTTCGCCGACTCGTCCATGGCCGCCTGCCTGGTATGCACGAAATGCCCGTCGCCGGCCGGCGACGAGCCGTACTCGAGCAGCCCGTTCCGGTTCCCGTCCCTGGCCTCGAACCACCAGTCGAACGCCCTCGCCAGCACGCCGGCCGCGTTCCCCGCCGCGTCCTCGTCCGGCGTCATGGCCTGCACCGACCAGCAGCAGTGCGCGCCGACCGGGGGGTGCGAGCGGTCCGCCCAGTACGTGGTGGCCGCGCGCAGCGCGGCCAGGTTGCCGCGCTCGGTGCGGCCGGCCAGCACCGCGGCGACGTTGTCCCAGGCGAGGCGGCCCGCGCCGATGTGCGCGGCGAGCACCGCGTGCAGGAACCCGTCGATCTGCCACACGCCGAAGCCGCCGAACTTCCGCGCGATCCAGGCCCGGGTCGACGCGGTGTAGGCCTGGCGGCCCGCCGGATCCCAGACCGTGTTCCAGCCGAGCACGTCGCGGACGGCCGCGGCGTTGCCGCCGCTGGCGGGTCGGCGCGCAGCGCCCGGGCCGGCCAGCGCGCGCCGCACCCGCTCCCGGGCGGCGTCCGCGTCCGGCGCGACGGCGGCGGCGAACCGCACGACGGGGTCTGCCGCGCTGAACCGGAACACCGCGAAACGGCCCAGCTCCGGGGCAGCAGGGCGGGCATAGTAACCCTGCGATTCCATGATTCGGCCGAGAACGTTACGTTCGAGCGTGAGCCGGGCGTCGGCAGGCCGGTCAGGTGTGCTGAACGCCGCGGCCATCCCGCCGGTCTCCAGGACCGCGACCGGGGGCTCGGTGTATTCGGCCCCCGGCGGGATCACCAGGCGCGCGGACGGGTGCCCGTCCGCGCCGAACTCCAGCAGCAGCCAGAATCGCAGCCCCCACTCGGCCATGTCCGCGCACGTGAGCTGGCCGGTCACGGCGCCGTCCCCGGCCGCGGCCAGCTCCAGGCGGACGGTCGAGCCCGCGTGGGTCAGGTCGACCGCGATCTCGCCGCCGTCAACGTGGTGCGTGCCGAGCCGGTGGCCGGGGGACCAGGGGAAGTCGGTGAACGTGTTCGCGCTCGCGCTGTACGCGCCGATCCGCAGCACCGCGCCGCTGCCGAGGTGCACGACGCTGGCGGGCCGGTCGGCGTCCCAGGTGTTCCAGGTGTCCGTGCCGGCCGCGGTCATGCCCGGCTGGTTCCCGCCAGGCGGCCGAGTTCCTCGGCGACCGAGCCGAACGTGACCTGCGGCGCGAACCCGCCCATCAGCTCCAGCGCGGCCTCGTGCGCCTCCGCCGTGACCCCGGCGCAGGCGTCCGCGATGACGCGCACCTGCGCGCCCCCGTCGACCGCCGCCAGCACCGTGGCGAGCACGCAGCAGTCGGTGCTGACGCCGCAGACCGTGAGCTCACGGCCGGGGCCGAGCATGGACTCGAGCTCCGGGCCCCACTTGGAGAACGTGGGCTTGTCCAGGGTGTACAGGCCCTGGCTCGCCCACGGCTGGGCGAGATCGGCGAGGTGGGCGGCCCCGGGCGCGAGCACCTGCGGCCAGGCGCGGTAGTACCCGATCCAGCTTCCCTGCGGCGCCTCGGGGATCACGAACCGGGTGAAGACCGCGCGCGGCCCGTACCCGCTGGCCAGCGCGTCGATGGGCTCGATGAGGCCCGCGAACCCCGGCACCTCCCACGGGCTGCCCGCCGCGAAGAACTCCTGCATGTCGATGACGGCAAGCAGTGGCGCGTCCTGTCGCTGCCTCACGACGCCGGGACCGTGGCCCTCTCCGCGGCGCGGGCCCGGGAGAACTGCCCGGAGGCCAGGACCAGCACCGTGTAGACGAGCGCGCCCAGGACCAGCGCGATGATCACGCCGATGCTGCTGCCGCCGACAGCTCCGGACCGGCCGCCGAGCAGGCCGAGCAGGTAGCCCACCCAGCTGAACACCGGGCTGGTCGAGGTCACCGTGCCCAGGCCGACCGTGCACGCGATGAGCAGGGCGGCGAGCCCGCACCAGTTGTACCCGGCCCGGGACGGCGGGCCGGCGCGGTAGAGCCGGGCCTCGTCGTACCCGGCGCGCCAGCGCAGCAGCGCCATGTCGGCGAGGAAGATCCCGGACCAGGCGGCGAGCAGCACGCCGAGCGTGATCAGGAAGCCCTCGAACGGCGCGAAGAACGTCTTGGCGATGAACAGCACGTAGATGTTGCCGATGATCATCACGCAGGCATCGATGGCGACGGTCTTGTAGCGCTCGGTGCGCAGCCCGAGGGTGAGCAGGTTGAGCCCGCCGGAGTACACGTCGAGCACGGTCGCCGCGATCAGGCCGCCGACGGCGGTGAGCAGGTAGGGGACCGCGAACCAGAGCGGCAGCGTGTCGGCGAACAGGCCGATCGGGTTGGCCGCGGACGCGATGTTCGGGTTGCTGGCGGCGAGGAAGATGCCGAAGATGCCCAGCAGGACCGGGGCGATGCTGGCGCCGAAGGTGGTCCAGCCCACCACCGAGGCCGATCTGACCTTCCGGGGCAGGTATCTGCTGTAGTCCCCGGCGGCGTTGACCCAGCCGATGCCGAGCCCGGCCATGATCACGGTAGTCCCGCCGACCACGCCCGCGAGGAACTTGCCCGCGTGCAGCGAGGTCACCGCGTGCAGGTCCACGTGCCTGGCCTCGAGGATCACGAAGACCACGGTCAGCACGGCGAACGCCCAGGTGAACCACACCTGCACCCGGGTGATCGTGGCGTGGCCGAGCAGCGCGAGCGTGATCGTGACCCCGGCCACGATCACGAACGCGATCGCGACGGTCGGGTCACCGGCCGGCGCGCCGAGGCGCAGCATGATGCTCTGCGCCGCCAGCACGGCGAGCGCGGTCAGCAGGATCTCCCAGCCGAGGAACGACACGTAGCTGATCAGCGTGGGCAGCGCGTTGCCGAGCACCCCGAACGACGCGCGGGACACCACGAGCGTGGGCGCGTTGGCCCGCTTCCCGGCCAGGCTGATGAACCCGACCAGCAGGAACGACAGCACGGTCCCGACGATCATCACCAGGATCGCCTGCACCAGGTCCAGCCCGTAGAAGGTGACCAGGAACGCGCCGTACGTGATGTCCAGAATCCCGATGTTCGCCGCGCACCAGATCCAGAACAGCTCGGCCGGCTTGCCGTGGCGCTCTTCTTCGGAGATCGGGTTGATCCCGTTGGTCTCGATGCTCCACGGCCGGTCGGAGTCCGGGACCGCGCCGGGACTGGCTGCGCTCGTGTCCATGCTCTGAGCCCTCCGGGTCGGCCTGAGAAGATGCTGAAGGGTAATACGTGTCAGCCACCAGGGACGAGCGTTGATTCCCTGGGCTACCGTTCCGGTGTGGCCAAGTTTCAGCGCTCCGCGCCGGCGATGAGCTCATGACGCTGGTCGCGGTGATCGGCAGCCTCAACGCCGACCTCACGCTGCTCGTCGGCCGGCTGCCGGGGCCGGGCGAGACCGCGCTGAGTTCCGCGCCCGGAACGGTCGGCTTCGGCGGCAAGGGCGGCAACCAGGCGGCCGCCGCGGCCGCGTTCGGCGCCGACGTCGTGATGATCGGCCGCGTCGGCGACGACGACGTGGGCCGGTTGATCCGCGCCGACCTGGAGAAACGCGGGATCGACGGGTCCGGCGTGCGGGTCACGCCCGGCGCGCGCAGCGGCGGCGCGACGATCGCCGTCGACCCGGCGGGGGAGAACCTGATCCTGGTCGACCCCGGGGCCAACGGGCAGCTGTCGCCCGGGGACATCGCGCCGGGCCTGCTGGACGGGGCGGGCGCGGTCCTGCTGCAGCTGGAGATCCCGCAGCCCACCGTGGCCGCGGCCGTGTCCATGGCCGCGGCGTCCACGGCCGCGGCACGGGTCGTGCTCAACCCCGCGCCCGCCGTCCCGCTCGGTCCGGGCCTGCTCGCCGGGGTCGACGTGCTGGTGCCGAACCGGGCCGAACTGGCGCTGCTGGCCGGGTCCGCGCCGCCGTCCGGGCTGGCCGCGACCGCGGAGCTGGCCCGCCGGCTCCCCGGCGACCTCGACGTCGTGGTCACCCTCGGCGGCGACGGCGCGCTCGTCGTGCCCAGGCACGGCCCGGCGGCGCACATCGCCGCCCCGGCCGTCGCGGCGGTGGACGCCACCGGCGCGGGGGACTGCTTCTGCGGCACCCTGGCCGTGTCGCTCGCCGAGGGCGCCAGCCTGGCCGATGCCGCCCGCGTCTCGGTCGCGGCGGCCGCCCTGTCGGTCACCGCGGCCGGGGCACGCGGCCTGCTGCCCGGCCGGGCCGAGGCCGTGTCGCTGGCCGCAAGCCTGACGGTCACGCCGGCCGGCGGTTAGCGTGGCTCGTCAGGTTGTTTCGGTGCTCGGCTTTACCGGAGATGGCATGGCAGAAGAACCGGCGGCACGCGACCCGGGTCCGGAGGTCATCGAACTGAGCTCGGTTCCCGGGTTCGTGGTGTTCGACCTTCCCGGCGCGGCGGTGGCGGCAGGCGGGACCCGGCTGGCGCCGGACGTCACCGTGGCCGAGGTGGCGCTCCTGGCCAGGGCTATGACGTACAAGTACGCGGCGCTCGGGATCAAGGTCGGCGGCGCCAAGGCCGGCGTGCGCGGTGACCCGGCGGACGCCGCGGGCAAGGCCGTGCTGATGGCCGGGTTCTGCGCGGAGGTCCGCCCGATGGTCGAGGCGGGCCGGTTCCTGACCGGGCCCGACATGGGCACGTCCGAGGAGGACTTCGCGCCGCTGCGCGAGCACCGCGCCGCCCCGGCGGCCATGGGGGCCACCGTGGGCGGCGTGCCGTTCGAGGACGTGCTGACCGGCTACGGCGTGGCCGTGGCCGCCGACACCGCGCTGCGCGCCCGGTGGGGCTGGGGCTGGGAGGGCCGCTGCGTCGCCATCGAGGGGTTCGGCAAGGTCGGCGGCGGGGTGGCCCGTGAGGTGGTCCGCCGCGGCGGCCGGGTGGCGGCGGTGTCCACGCTCGCCGGGTACATCTGCGACCCGAAGGGGCTGGACACCGGGCTGCTGCTGGCGCTGCGCGAGGTGCACGGGGACGCCTGCGTCGCCCATTACGGCCTGCCGGTTGGGCCGCCCGCCGAGATGTTCACCGCGGTGGACGCCGACGTGCTGGTGCCGGGGACACGGCCCGGGGCGATCGGCGACCAGGTGGCCGGGGCGCTGCCGGCGAGCGTGCGCGTCGTGGCGCCCGCGGCGAACGCGCCGTACACCGCCGCAGGCGCCGGCGTGCTGCACCGGCGCGGGATCGTCGCGCTGCCGGACTTCGTGTGCAACGCGGGCGCGGTTATCGGATACCGGTCGGCGCCCGACGCGACCCCGGACCAGGTGCTGACCGTGGTGGCGGAGACGATCGGCGAGCTCATCCTCGACGCGATCGGCCGTCCGGGCGGCCCGCTCGCCGGGGCCTGCGCCAGCGCGCAGGACTTCCTGCGCGGCTGGTGGGGCGAGCCCCCGGCTCCGCCGTTCGCGATGTAGCCGGAGCGCCCGGGCGGACACCGGGCGGACATGAGTGCGATGATCGGGCGTGTGACCGGAATGGCGGCCCCGCGGATCGACGTCGTGCTCGATGGCTTCGGGATCAACACCAGCACCGGCAGGCTCGCGATGTGCGAGGTCATGCTCATCGAGGGTGACGGCCCGGACGCCCGGCCGGTGCGGATCCTGGTCGACCCGGCGCACCTCGGCCGGCGCACGCACCTGCTCGACGCGCTGGCCAGCAGGGGACTGGCGCCCGCGGACATCGACATGGTCGTGCTGACCCACGGGCACTGGGACCACATCCAGAACGTCGACGTGTTCGCGCACGCGCCGGTGTGCCTGCACCCGGACGAGCGCCGGTACTGCGGGCGGCCGCACCGCAACGACTGGGCCACGCCCGCCTGGACCGGCGACATCCTGGAGCGGATGCGGATCCGGGAGATCGCCGAGGGCGACGAGCTGATCCCCGGCGTCGGCGTGGTGGACCTGCCCGGTCACTCGCCGGGCAGCATCGGCATCGCGGTGCGCGGCGAGCACGGCCTGTCGCTGATCACCGGCGACGCGCTGCACTACGCCCGGATCGCGCTGACCCGCCAGCCTGCGCTCGTCTTCTGGGACGCGGCCGCGGCGGCGGCCAGCATCGACCGCGCCGTCGCGATGGCGGACGTCCTCTACCCGGGGCATGACCGGCCGTTCCGGCTGACCGCGGACCGCCAGATCGAGTACCTGCGCCCGTTCAGCCTCACGATCATGGGCACGCTCCCCGACCGGGCCGGGCTCCGCTTCGACGACACCCCGCCGGAGCCGTGGGTCATGCCCGGCATCGAGGACCAGGCCTGGCGCTAGCGTCCTGAGTCGTCGATAGGGGTTCAAGATGAATCGCCCAGGTAACCGGGCCGTGCGGCTCGGCTGCCGGGGAAGCGCGGATTCGTTAGCCAGCAGGGCTGCAAGAAGTCAGCGATCCGGCAGTTTGGGCAAGCGATGAACGCGGTCAGTAAGCGATGTGGCCAGCAGACGAACGTTCTCGGGGGTGAGGACCTGTTCGATGGCGACAGCGGCGGCGAGCAGGCGGTCGTCCTCTCCGGGCGCAGCCGACAGTTGGATGCTGACTGGCTGGTGTTCGGCGTCCCGGCCCGCTGGCAGAGCGACGCTTGGCAGGTCGAGGTAGCTGGTCAGCATCGTGCTGCGAAGGGTTCGGCGGTTAACCTCGGCGAAGAGCGCGTCGTCGGCGTCGATCGGCGCAAGTTCCGGCGGCGGATGCCGCACTGTTGGGTGCAGCAGAAGACTGCCGCCCAGCTGCCGGGTAACGGCTTGCCGGAGCCGAGGCCTGGCTTGCCGCAGGGCTAGGTAGCTGCCTTCCGGGATGCTCGCGCCGTCGGCCAGGCGGCTGCAGATGCGGCGGTCGAGCAAGCGGGCTCGAGCATCGCCGAGCAGTGCGCGATGTGTGCGGTAGGCCTCCGCGGCGACGAGGGTGCCGTGTAGGTCCATGATGTCTTGAGCTTGGGTGAGTGCCGGAACGGAGCGGCGCTTGACGGTGAGCCCTTCGCTGGCAAGCAGGGCCAGGACCTGATCTAGCCGGTACCTGATGGTCGGCGTGCAGTCCGTGGTCAGCTCTCCGACTGGCACCACGATCCGCAGGGCTGATGGCGGCGGTATGCGGGGCGTCCGGAACGGCCGATCGCGCAGGACTGCGTCAAGCGCGAGCAAGTCCCGCGCGGTGCGGGTGAGGATGCCGACGCTGTCCAGGGTGGGAGCCAGCGGGATTACGCCCTCACGGCTGTAGCGGTCCTGGGTTGGTCTGTATCCCACCAGCCCCATGAACGCAGCGGGTATGCGGACCGAGCCAGAGGTGTCGGTGCCGATGGCGCAGGGCGCCGCGTCGGTGGCGACGGCAGCGGCCGACCCTGATGAGGAACCGCCCGGTACCCGGCCGGGTATGGCCGGATTGCGGGGGGTGCCGAAGTGCGGGTTGAGCCCTAGGCCGGAGAACGCGTATTCGCTCAGATTCGTCTTGCCCAAGCACACCATCCCGGCGGCGGCCAGCCGGGCCACGCATGCAGCGTCGCGGGCCGCCGGCGGCGCGTCCCAGCGGGTCGTCGAGCCTGCTGTGGTCGGCGTGCCTGCGACGTCGAAGAGGTCCTTCCAGGCGACCGGCACGCCCTCAAGGGGCCCGCGTGCGCGGTCGCGGCGCAGCCGCGCTGCGCTCTCATGGGCTTCGCGCAGTGCTCGCTCGGCGGTGACCCGTATGTAGACCGCCGCTACCTCGCCCGCACGGGCGAGGTAGCGCTCAGTCAGCTCCACGGGATCCAGATCACCCGCGGCGATCCGCTCGCCTAGTCCAACCGCCGACGTCGCCGAGTTCATCGGCCGACGTCGGCCTCGTCAGGGTTGCTCAGATGCGCGTCGCGCTTCGCACGCAATTCAGCGTCGGCGTATCCCATCAGCTCGGGGTTTCCGCGTCCCAGCATTACCTGGAAGTAGACGGGCTCGAGACCGTCGTTGCTAAAGCCGTGGATCACACCTGGGGGGCACGCGGCACACTCCCATGGGCCGAGTCGGGTCTCGACTCTGCGGCGGTGCTCGTCTTCGAAGAAAACGGTCAGGTATCCCTGCAGGACGAAGAAGACCTCCTCGATCTCATGGGTATGCGCCGCGTTTCCCTGGCCGGGTGGCACGTACATCACGCTGAGCGTAAACGCACGTGCCGGGATGATCGTCGAGTCATTGAGCTTGCCGGAGCCCCCAGCACCGATAAACCGGTGCTGTGCTCGCCGATAGCCCTCCTCCCTGGCGTCCGCGAAGGCGTCCCAGTCGGCGGTCTTGTCGCGGAATCTGCCGACGAATCTCTGAGCTATCTCATCGAGGCCCAGGTTCTTGATGTCGTCGGGCATCTCATGAACTGCGCGCGCCATTGGTCACTCCATAACGGTCCGGCTTGCCTGCGGTAGCCTCTGCGATTTGGGCAACTAGCGAGTGCGGTGTAATCGGGAGCTCGTCGATGTGCACGTCGAACTCCCTGAGTGCATCGAGTACGGCGTTGGTGATGGCGGCCGGCGGGGCGATGATCCCAGCCTCTCCGACACCCTTAACGCCAAGCGGGTTGCGATCGGACGGAGTTTCCAGGTGGATCTGGTCGATCCGGGGAACCTCGGCCGAGGTGGGCAGCAGGTAATCCATCAGGGTGGTGGTGAGTGGCTGGCCCTGGTCGGTGTAGACAATGTCCTCGTACAATGCCGCACCGACGCCCTGCATCAGGCCGCCGTCGATCTGCCCCTGAACGACCTGCGGGTTGATCATTCGTCCGCAGTCGTGGGCGATGACCAGCTGCCCCAGGTTGACGACTCCTGTCTCGATGTCGACTTCCACGACGGCCGCGACGATGCCGTGACCCCATGTAACGGTCGGTGGCACGAAATAGGATGTCTCGGCGGTGCCCGGCTCGCATTCTCTGGGCAGCCGGGCTGCTGGGCCCGGTATGGCCTCACGGTAGATCTGGGCAAGACTGAAGCTAAGTTCCGGATCGCCCTTCACCAGGACGCGGCCGCCTGCGACTTCCAGGTCCTCTGGCGAGGCTTCGAGCATTTCGGCCGCGATCCTTTTGACCTTCTCCTTCAGCCTGCGTGCCGCGATGAGTATGGCAGAGCCGGCGTTGACAGCCGATCGCGAAGCGAACGACCCGCAACCGTGCGGCTGGAGCGCGGTATCGCCAGCGCGGAAGATTACCTGGTCTGGAGAGATGCCGAACTCGTCGGCAACCACCTGGGAGAATGTCGTCTCGTGGCTTTGCCCGATCGGGGTCGAGCCGGAGTACACAGTTATCCGGCCGAGCGAGTCCAGCTTGACCGTCCCGCTCTCGAAGGGTCCGATGCCGGTGCCCTCGATGTAGCAGCCGAGTCCGATGCCGGTTCGAACTCCCGGGCGGGGTGGTGGGCTGCGTTGAGCCCGGTATTCCTGGTAGCCGACCGCGTCGAGCACTTTGGTCAGGGCGGCTTCGAAGTCGCCGCAGTCATAGACGATTTCGGTCCCGTCACGGTAGAGCATGCCGCGCGGGCAGGGCATCTGATCGAGGGGGATGAGGTTCCGGCGCAGCACGTCGGCAGCGTCGAGTCCAGAACGCCGCGCGACCTCGAAGATGATGCGGTCCATCACGAACGCGCCCTCCGGGCGGCCCGCTCCGCGGTAGGGCACGTTGAACGTCTTGTTTGTCAGGACGCAGTCACCACGGATCGCATAGTTCGGGATCTTGTAGAGGCTCCGCAGGTGTGCGGCGGTGTTGTACGCGCATGTGATCGAGAAGGGGTTGTAGGCCCCACAATCGATCAGGAAGTGGTCGCGGATTGCCGTGATCACGCCATGTTCATCGGCGGCGACGTCTACGAGGTGTACCTGGTCGCGCGAGTGTGCCGTGCCGAGCAGGTGCTCCCTGCGGTCTTCGATCCAGCGAACCGGGCGGCCGAGGGTGCGCGCCAGATGAGCGAGCAGCACCTCCTCGGGATACACCTGGACCTTGGGACCGAACCCGCCCCCCACGTCTGGAGCGATCACCCGCACTTGCTGCTCGGCCAGACCGAGTTGCTCGGCCACCCGCGTCCGTACCATGTACGGCACTTGCGTCGAGCTCCATACGGTGATCACATCTTCTGCCGGGTCGTACGAGGCCAGGACGCCCCTCGTCTCCATCGGCGAGGCCGATAGCCGCTGCGTGCGCATGCGGACGCGAAATATGTCGTGCGCTTCGGCGAAGGCCGTGTCGGGGTCCCCGACCTTGGCGGCAAACGTTGCCTGCACGTTGTTCTCAATGGCGTCGTGCAGCTGCGGCGCACCAGGTTCGCGTGCTGTCTCGACTTCCACCGCGGCCGGAAGTTCGGTGAAGTCGACATCGACGAGCTCGGCTGCATCCTCAGCGAGATAACGGTTCTCGGCCACCACAGCGGCGATGGCCTGGCCGACGTAGCGCACTCGATCCCCCGCGAGCACCTCCATCGGGCACGGCAGGATCCGCGGTCGGATCGCCGACTCCAGCGCGGGCGGCGCGTGCTCCTGGTCGATGAAGCGGGTGAACGGGGCGACGGCGTCCTCGATGTCGCCCGCAGTAACGACGGCAACGACGCCGGGAGCGCCGAGCGCTTGCGTCACCTCGACCGCGTGGATCTTGGCATGGGCCACCTGGCTGCGGACGAACGCGACTTCGACCGAACCAGGCAGCTGAATGTCAGCGACATAGCGACCAGCCCCGGTGACCAGGCGGGCGTCCTCCTTCCGCCGCGGGCTGTCACCGACCCACCGGGATGCCGTGGCGGTCATCGTTGCGGCTCCGCCATCGTGCCAGGCGCGGAGTCGGCGATGAGGGCGGCTGCGAGCTCGACGGCCTCGAAGATCTTCACGTAACCGGTGCAGCGGCAGAGATTTCCGCTCAGATGCCGCTTCATCGACTCGCGTTCCGGTACGGGGTTTTCCCTGAGGTACTCGGCGGAGGTAAGGATCAGACCAGGGGTGCAGAACCCACACTGCAGGCCGTGCGTCTCGCTGAAGGCTCGCTGCAGCGGATGCAAGGTATTTCGGTCCGCGATGCCCTCGATCGTGGTGATCTCGTGCCCGCGCGCCTGTGCGGCGAGCATGAGGCAGGAGCGCACGGACCTCGCGTCACACAGCACGGTACAGCTGCCGCACACTCCTTGCTCGCAGCCAAGATGGGTACCGGTCAGGCCCAGCGACTCTCGCAACACGTCGGCAAGCAGCGTCCGCGGCTCGCAGGTCACCGTCAACTCGGCGCCATTGACGCACAGCGTGACCTCGATCTCAGCGAGCATTGCTGCCCTCGCTGATCCGGTGCACAGCCGCGGACAGGGCCCGCCGCACCAGGGTGCCGACCAGATTGCGCCGGTATGCGCCCGGCGCGTGGATGTCTCCCGGCGGCTCGACGGCGGCGCTGCCGGCGTCACCCGCCATGGCGGCGGCGGCATCGTCGGGCACGCGGCCGACCAGCACTTCTTCTGCTTCGGTAAGACGGACCGGATGCGGGGCGACGCCACCGGCGACGAGGCGCGCTCGTGCCACCAAGCCGCGCTCGTCCAACTCAATCACGGCACCCACGCTGACCAGGGCGAAGTCCCCGTGCCTGCGCGCCACCTCGACGAATCCCGATCCCGCCCGCTCCAGCGGGAGGGCAAAGCGCACCTCGGTCACGACCTCGGCGGGCCGCAGCGCGGTGACATAGTGGCTATCAAAGAACTGCTCCGCAGGCACGTCCCGGCTGCCATGCGGGCCGCGCGCCGTGATTGTCGCCGCCAGCAGTACAGTGAGGGCTGGCCATTCGGCGGCTGGGTCCGCGTGGCAGATGCTGCCGACAACGGTGCCGCGGTTGCGGATCGCGACGTGCCCGATGGCTGGGACGGCGTCGGCGACGGCGCCCCAATGGTGCCGGACTTCGGGGTCGAGTTCGATGTCCCGGTGGCGGCACAGCGCCCCGACGATCAACCGGCCCGGCCCGACCAGGTAGTAGTCGAGCTCGCCTATCCCGTTGAGATCAATCAGCCCGCGGGGACTGGCAAGGCGCATGTTGAGCAGCGGCATGAGACTCTGCCCGCCGGCGATGACCATCCCGTCGCCGTCGTACGAGGCCAGCAGGTCCACCGCGTCCTGCACGGTATCGGGGGCGTGATACTCCAGCTGTCCGGGCTTCACGTCGCGCCGCCGTCCGGAAATGTCGGATGGACGAGCCCCATGGGCCGAAGCCAGCAGCAAGACACGAGTGAAGTATACAAGAAATGATCTGGTATACAAGAGCGCCGGGCCGGCCGCTGGCGGACCAGGACCACCGGAGCCGGCTAGGGCAGGGTGGCATCCCGAGACCAGCACGCGAGCGCCCGACGAACATCGGCAGTTATCTGGCCTGATGCCAAAGCCCGATGATTCGAGCGTCGGTGCTGCCGCGGCCGGGCTCGGGCGGCTCGGGTACCGCGTCGTGATACCGGCAACCGGTCAGCCGGCCGGATCTGGCCAGTGCTCCAGGAAGTCTTTGCGGGTGTGCTCTAGGTGCCGGATCGTTGCCTTCATCGCCCGATCGACGTCGCGGTCCTCCAGCGCCTGGATGATCTCGATGTGTTCGGTGAACCGCTCGGCCTCGATGAACCCATACAACCAGCGCACTCGCCGATCCAGCCCCTTGATCGTCTCGGCCAGCAACCGGTTAGCGGTGAGCTGCGCGATCTCGGCGTGAAACCGCATGTTTGCGCGCATGGCGTCGCTGATGTTCCCGGCATGCGCGGCTGCGTCCCCATCCGCGCTTATTGCGCGGAGTCGCTCGATGTCCTCCAAGGACACCCGCCGAACGGCGAGCTTGATCGCCGCCGTTTCGAGGATCAGCCGAAGGTCGAAGACCTCGTTGATGTAGTCCCGGCTCGGGACGATCACGCGCGCGCTCGACCGGGGATTACGCTCGAGCCAGCCCTCCTCGGTCAGTCGCTGGATCGCCTCCCGGACCGGAACCCGGCTGGTACCGAGCATCTCGGCTAGCTTCGCCTCGCGCAGCGGCTCGCCGGGCCGCACGTCACCCGCGATGATCATCTCGGAAAGCCGGTCGTAGACGTGAGCGCGGAGTGATCTTTCGGTGCTCTTCATGGCCTCAGATTCGTCGCTGTGCAACAGAAGCTGTCTCTGGATTCGCAGCGATCCTGCCGACCGCTGGTCGTGGGACCCGGCACCGACAACCACGCCGCCCTCTCCCCGCCAGCCGAATCGCTTGCCGAGCCGACTCTGTCGTGCAAGAAAGGTCCTCCACGTGGTGGTGCCGAGAGCAGCCACGCACCTCAGGGCCTTTTCTTGGTCCGGGCGGGAGGCCTCAAGGATAGCGGCCCGATGTCGCGGGCACCTCTCTGCCGGGGTCGGCCGATCCCTCACTTGGGTAGGCCTACAGTTTCGGTTCCAGCCGATCGCTGATACGGGGCAGGGCCCCCGCGGGTTCACGTGGCCACCGGTCTCTCGTATCTCGGCGTTGTTGCACGAAATGCGGCCTTATGCTGCCGGCTGCGGGGAGGGCCTCGGGCCTTCCTGACGCGGCCTGCCCCTGAAGTTAACCCGGAATGGTCGTCAGACCTGGCGGGTCCTGGCACGGGCCTGCAACAGGCCGGCGAGATTTCGCGGCGAGAGTGCTTCTTGCAGCGCGAGAACCGTTGCTCCGACGACGCCTGCGCGAGCGCCAAGATGGCTGACCTCTATACGGAGGGATCTGGTTGCGAGAGGCAGCGCCCTGCGGTAGACCACCCCCCGGAGATCGGCGAGCAGGTCCTCGGATAGCTGGGCAAACGCCCCGCCGACGACGATACATGCAGGGTTGTAGAAGCTGACGAGAGACGCCGCTACCTCGCCGATCCGCTCGGAGGCCACGCGGACGGCACGTCGGGCGTGCATCTCGCCGGCCAGGGCCAAACGCACGACGTCGCGCGCGCTGGTGGCCTCCAGGCCCTGCTGTCGGAGTGCCCGGGCGAGCGCGGCTCCTCCCGCCACAGCTTCGACGCATCCGGTGTTCCCGCACTGGCAGACCACCGTTTCATGATCGGGCACGCGGATGTGCCCGATGTCACCGGCTGCGCCGTCGGCTCCGCGATGGACACGGTCCCCGGTGACAATGCCGCAGCCAATCCCGGTGCCGATCTTGATGAAGAGCAGAGGGTCGATGTTGCGGTGAAGGCTCCAGTATTCGCCGAGCGCCATGATGTTCACATCGTTATCGACCAGAACGGGTACCGCCGGGTAGTGAGTGAAGAAGCCCGGCACGCGATATCCATCCCAGCCACGCATGATCGGCGGATGGACCACCGTTCCGGTGGAAAACTCTACCGGTCCCGGGACTCCCAGGCCGATCGCCCGCACTTGGCCCAGGGGGCGTCCTGCCTGGTCGAGGAGGCGGCGGAATCCGCCGTCCGCGAGGCCAAGGATGCGTTCCGGGCCGTCGTTGATGTCTATGTCGTGGCCGGACTCACTCAGGGTCTGCCCGCTTAGGTCGGACACCGCGAGTTGGCAGTGAGTGGCGCCCAGGTCGGCTGCGAGAACCACACCGGCGTCGGGGTTGACTGCGAGCGTCATAGGCGGGCGACCTCCAGTGGAGGCACCGTTGCCTGTTTCGACGAGCAGTCCCTGGTCGAGCAGAGTGCTGATGCGCTGAGTGACGGTGGTGCGCGACAGCCCTGATAGCCGTGACAGGCTGCCACGTGTTGTGGCTTGACCGCTGGCCACAAGGGCCGTCAAGGTGCCGAGGACGTCGGCTTCCCGGCTGTCCAGTCCCGCCGGGACAGTGGCCGGTACCGGGTCAGCAGCGGGACGCGGATCTGGTCGCATGGCACCACCGTACATAGGCTCACCAACTTTTGTCTAATGGCGATAAAAGTTAGATCTATATTGACTTGATGTCCGGGCCGCTACTAGCTTCAGCCGCAGATCATCTTCCTAATGACGGCCAAAGTTAGTACAAAGCCAGCGCTGAGACACACGAGAGGTTGGCGCGGATGCCGGGAAGCACTGGACCTAGGCGCCCGTTGCGTGTCGCGCTGGTGGGGCACGGGTTCATGGGCCGGGCGCACTCTCTGGCCTGGCGTGCCGTCGCTCAGGCGTTCGACGTGCCGGCAACGCCGGAGTTGACCGTGCTCTGCGGTCGCCGCTTCGACGCGGCAAAGGAAGCAGCTGCGAGATGGGGCTGGTCCGAGGCCGCAAGCGACTGGCGTGATGTTGTCGAGCGTTCCGACGTCTCGGTGATCGACATTTGCACGCCTCCGTCGAGCCATGAGGAGATAGCTTCCGCCGCCCTGGCATCAGGCAAGCACGTGCTTTGCGAGAAGCCGCTGGCTAACAGTGTCGCGGAGGCCTTTCGGCTGGAGCAGGCGGCCACCGAGGCTAGCCGCCAGGGCGTCTTCGCCATGCTCGGCTTCAACTACCGCAGGGTGCCCGCGCTGGTCTTCGCCCGCCGGCTGCTGGCAGATGGCCGGCTGGGTGTCCTGCGGCACCTGCGTGCCGAGTATCTGCAGGACTGGCTGGCCAGTCCGGGCGCGCCTCTGTCATGGCGGCTCCGGCGCGAGGATGCCGGATCGGGTGCTCTTGGCGATCTCGGCAGCCACCTCATCGATCTGACATGCTTCCTCACGGGTCAGGATGTCGCGAGTGTGTGCGCAAGCACGCAAACGGTCGTAACGCACCGGCCGTCGCCTAACGGAGATCGTCGCCTGGAGCCCGTCACCGTAGACGACGCCGCCTTCCTGCAGGCCCAGCTGTCCGGCGGCGTGCTCGCAACCTTTGAGGTGTCGCGCTTTGCGACCGGCCGCAAGAACCATCTCCGTGTCGAGATCAACGGCGAGCTAGGCAGCCTGGTCTTCAATCTCGAGCGCCTTAATGAGCTTGAGTTCTACGACGCCACGTTGCCAGCAGGTGAGCACGGCTTCCGGCGCATCCTCATGACGGAGCCCGACCATCCCTACCTGGCCGCATGGTGGCCGCCCGGCCACATGCTGGGCTGGGAACACACGTTCACCCACCAGGCGGCCGATTTCTTGGAGGCCATCGAGGCCGGGCAGCAGCCATACCCCAGCTTTGCTGACGGCCTGCACGTCCAGCGGGTGATCGAGACAGCGCTGCGCAGCGCCGCGACCGGCGCCTGGCAGCTTGTGCCGGGCGCCGGCAACGCTGGCCCAGATCCGGCCGCAGCCCAGCACGCCCAGACAGAGTCTACTTCCGGCCGCTGGAGGCAGTGACTTGAGCAGACCTTTCACATTGTTCACCGGCCAGTGGGCTGACATGCCCTTCGAGAAGGTCGCCGAGTTGGCGGCCGGCTGGGGATTCAATGGCCTGGAGATCGCATGCTGGGGAGACCATCTTGACGTAAGGCGAGCTGCCGCTGACGACGACTACGTCCGCAACCGGCTTGACGTCCTCGCCCGTCACGGCCTGAAGTGCTGGGCCATCTCCAACCACCTCGTCGGCCAGGCCGTGTGCGACCACCCGATCGACGACCGGCATCGTGCGATCCTGCCGATCCACGTGTGGGGAGACGGTGATCCAGAAGGGGTGCGCCGCCGGGCCGCGGAGGAGATGAAGATCACTGCCCAGGCTGCACGTCGGCTCGGTGTGCCCACCGTCGTCGGCTTCACCGGGTCGGGAATCTGGCATACGGTCGCCATGTTCCCGCCAGTCCCGGCCGCGGCCATCGACAACGGCTATAAGGACTTCGCCAGCCGGTGGACCGGCATCCTTGACGCCTACGGCGAAAGCGGCGTCCGCTTCGCCCTTGAGGTCCACCCTAGTGAGATCGCCTACGACTACTGGACCACCGCCCGTGCTCTGGATGTCATCGGCAGCCACCCGGCGTTCGGGCTGAACTTTGATCCCAGCCATATGATCTGGCAGGGCATTGACCCTGTGACCTTCCTGTTGGACTTCCGGGATCACATCCTGCACGTCGACTGCAAGGACACCAAGATGCGGGTGGACGGCCGGACCGGCCGTCTCGGATCCCACCTGTCGTGGGGGGACCCCCGCCGGGGCTGGGACTTCGTGTCCGCCGGCCGCGGCGACGCTCCCTGGGAGGCCATCTTCCGGACCCTGAATGCCATCGGGTACACCGGACCGATCTCCATCGAATGGGAAGACGCTGGCATGGACCGGCTCCGAGGCGCTCCGGAGGCACTCGCCTTTCTCAGGCAGTTCGACTTCGCCCCGCCGGCCGCCTCATTTGACAGCGCTTTCAGCGCTCAGGAGCTGAAATGACGGCGCCAGGGCCAAGCCATTGTCGGTATTCCGTCCTCAAGCCGAGTGCGGAAAAGAACAGGTAAAGGTCGGCCTTGCCAGGAGGGAGTGACAGCACAGTATGAAGACCGCTCTTTACACCGTGACATACAACGGTGGGTTTTACCTTGGTCGTGGCTTGTCCCTGGAGGAGATCTTCCCGCGGATAGCGGATATGGGCTTCATGGGCATAGAGATCGGCGCCAAGCGGCCGGTGGCATCCCCGCTCGATCTCGACGCTGGAGCACGGCGAGCGGTGCGCGGTCTCAGCGCCCGGCACGGCATCGAGATTGGGTGCGTCGCCAGCTACAGCAATCTTGCTGGGCCCATTCTCGAGCATCGAGAGGCAGAGCTGGTCTTCCTCCGGGAGACGATCCGCCTCGCGCATGACCTTGAGGCGCCTGTGGTGCGGGTGTTCGCTGCCTGGCCAGGCGTCACCTCCCGTGATGGGCAGACGTATTACGAGCTCGCCAAGCGGCACACTGCTTGGAAGGACGTGACCTGGCTCGAGCAGTGGACGTGGGCGCGACGGTGCCTCGAGGACGCCGCTTCCTGGGCCGAGGAGTACGGCGTTGTCTTGGCATTGCAAAATCACGCGCCGGTGACGAAAACCTACCAGGACACGCTCAGCATGATCAGGGAAGTCGACTCGCCTTGGCTGAAGGCATGCATCGACGCCCCGCATCTCGCCGATCAAAGCGATGAGGCGGTGCGCGCGGCTCTCCGAGAGGCCGGCGACTTGCAGGTGTGGTCGCATTTCGGCGGCTACGCCGAAACGCCGGATCACCGGGTGATCGAGGATACCGGCGAAGGCGAGATCGCCGTCAACTACCCAGCGTTCTTCCGCGGTCTGCAGGAGATCGGCTACACGGGCTTCATCGCTTACGAGGGCTGCGGTCCCGCGCTCGTCGGGCACGAGTACCGCGGGGTCGAGGAGGTCGACCGCCGCGTAAGGATCGCCCTTGCCTACATGCAGCGGCAAATCGATGCCGCCCAGAAAGGAACGGAGGGCGCGAGCCCTCGTTCATCGGCTCCGAGCGAACACGTCGTATCGCGGTAGGAAGCAGAGGTTCATCACATGCGCAAATGGAGACGTCGCCGCCTCAGATTCGGAGTGCTAGCCGTAATTGCCGCCGCCGTGGCCGGATGCGGCAGCGCTTCTGCCACAACCGGCGGATGGCCACCGCTGAGCAAGGGCCCTGTTCATCTTAATGTGCTGATGGTCAGCGATATCGTCTATAGCGACAGCCAGATCGATCAGATGACGCATGCCTTCGAGGTCTTGCACCCGAATATAAAGGTGTCGACTGAGTTCGTCGCTTACAACGCTCTCCATCAGAAGATCATCACCGACCAGATTGGCGGCAGTGGAATCTACGATGTCGTCGTGATGGATAATATCTGGCCCGCGGAATTCGCGTCCGCAGGGATCGCCCGGAACCTGAAGGGCAGAATCCCGGCTAGCTACCTCACTGACACACTGCCGGGAGTCTGGCAAGGTTCTACCTATCATGGCGGGATCTACGGCGTCCCGTGGGGTGGAATGGCCGTCAAGCATCTCTTCTACAACAAGAAGATGCTGGCCGAGGCGGGCATTCAGACGCCGCCGAGGACGTGGAACCAGCTCGAGACGGACGCCGAGACGCTCAAGGCTAAGCACATAGTCCAGTACCCATTCGTCGCCAGCTGGGGACAGTGCGAATGCGCCATCGCTGACTGGACGCAGATGGCCGGCGCATTTGGCGCGAAAAAGCTGATGAATGAGAACGGCACTCCGGCGTTCAACACCGGCGGCGGGCTCGCTTCGCTGACCTTCATGCGGACCATGATGGCCAAAGGGCTTGCCAACCCGGGATCCCTCAGCTTCGACGAGGAAGACGTCAATAGCACGATGGAATCCGGGCAGGCGGCGATGGCGCTCAACTGGGATTACTTCTACCCCGAGGACAACAGCCCCGCCGACTCGAAGGTGGCAGGCCAAATCGCTCTAACCATAAGCCCAGGAGAGGGCAGCGTGCCGACGAGTGGCGTAGACGGGGACTTGAGCCTCGCGGTCACGAAGAGCTCCGCTCATCCGGCCGAGGCCCTCGAGTACGCCCTGTACATGTCCTCCGAAACCGTCCAAAACGAAGGCGCCGCAGTGGCCCCGCCGATGTGGAAGGCTTCCTACAAGGACCCGAAGGTGACCGATACAGACCCGCCGGTCTACGCGGCCTATGAAAAGCTCGGCAATCACATCATCGAGCGGCCGCAAGTTCCCTACTATAGCGCGCTCTCCGCCGCTCTACAGGTGGCGATCCAGAAAGCGCTCGCGGGCTCGGAGACGCCTAAGCAGGCGCTCGACAGCGTCGCAGCACAGATCCCGAGCCTGAAGAAAAACGGGTAAGAAGTGACCAGCAGAACGCCGGTGGCGGAGAGAAGCACCATGGGCCTCCGGGCCGCGAGGCAGCATCGTCCGCCTTCCGCGTTCTCGCGAAAGCTACGGCAGGCAGGAGCAGCGGCGGTGTTCATCGCACCGGCCGCTCTCCTGGTCCTGCTCGTGGTTCTTGTGCCGCTGCTGTGGAACGTATGGATGAGCTTCCACAGGGTCACTATCATCTACTCCGGTGAACCGTTCGTCGGCTTCCGCAACTATGCAGGCCAGCTCACGAATCCAGAGTTCTGGGCGGCGGTTTGGGTCGCGTTTCTGTACACCATCGTGACGACCGCGGTCGAGCTCGGGCTGGGCCTGGGACTCGCGATCCTGATGAACCAGCGGCTACGTCTGCGATGGCTGCTCCGTTCCATTGTGATCCTGCCATGGGCGCTGCCGACGATCGTGAACGCGATGATGTGGCGCTGGATAGACAATGCCGACTACGGACCGCTCAACGCGCTCTTGACGCAGACCGGCATACTGCACAGGTATTTCCCGTGGCTGGCAGACGCGCACACGGCCCTGTGGATGGTGATGCTGGCAGATATCTGGAAGATGACACCGCTGATGGCGATCCTTCTCCTCGCGGCTCTTCAGGCGATTGATCCCTCGGTCCGGGAAGCGGCTGCAATGGACGGGGCGGGCGGCTGGACGATATTCCGGCGCATCGTGCTGCCGATGATCACGCCAATCCTCCTCATCGCGCTCGTCCTGCGGACGATTGAAGCCTTCAAGGTGTTCGACATCGTCTGGATCATGACCGGAGGCGGGCCAGCAAATTCGACCCAGACAGTCGCCGTCTACGCGTATAACACAGCGTTCCAAGACTTCGACTTCGGGAACGGCGCCGCAATCAGCATCCTCATCGCGCTGTTTATGATGCTGATGTCAATCACGTATCTCAGGACACTTGGCCGGAAGGGAGCCTGACAATTGGCCACTGCAGACTTTCATCCGTCACACACCAGGAGACGAGCAGCCCAGGGACGACGGTGGGCCGGCCAAGCCAGCCTCTACGTGCTGATGGCGATCGCAGTGATCCTCATCTTGGCGCCATTTGCTTACCTTGCTATATCAAGTGTCTCCCCGTCTGTCGACCTCATCACCAGGCCGCTGAGGTGGATCCCCAGCCACCTGACCTTTACCCGTTACGCCGACCTGCTGACGGGCAACACCAGCGACGGAAGCGCGGTCGAACTGCGGGCGGCCCTGTTCAATAGCCTTATTGTCGCGGGAGCATCCACTGTGATCGCCATGACGTTGGGTACGGTGGCCGCCTACGGCTTCGCGCGCCTCCGGTTCCCCGGCCGCAACTGGCTGATCCTGGCCTTCATGACGTCATACATGCTTCCTCAGGTTGCTCTCTTCCTGCCGCTCTACCGAATTGTCGAGGCTGCGCATCTCTACAACACTCGCCTAGCCCTTATCATCATCTATTCCGCCACGGCCACGCCATTTGTGATCTGGCTGATGCGCAGCTATATTTCGGCGATCCCCAGCGAATTGGACGACGCAGCTTTGGTCGACGGCTGCTCGCGGCTGCGAGTGTTGTGGCGGGTCGTCCTGCCCGTCGCGCTGCCGGGACTTCTTTCGACTGCTCTCCTTGCCTTCCTATGGAACTGGGACGAGTTCATGTACGCCCTCACCCTGACTGCGACGCCAGCCGCGGAGACACTTCCCGTTGCCCTCAACGATCTCATCGGACGCTACGGTGTGGACTGGGGAATGATGTCCACGGGCGGCATTATCGCTGCGCTGCCGCCAGTGTTGCTTGCGTTTATCTTCCAGCGGTACATCGTTGCGGGCCTGGTTGCCGGGAGCGTGAAGGGATGAGGCGCCCTGCTTCTTTACCGCGCTTGTCCCAGCCGAAAACTCGTCCTCTCGGTCGAACGATCTGCTAACGCCATCGTGGCTGGATTCGATCGACACGAGCAAACTTTTCACGCAGGCACAGCAGAGCTGAACTAGGACGCCGTTCGTTATTCTGGAATGCGTACAGGCAACTCAGACGACAAGGAGAAGTAATGCCAGCTCCGAAACTGCGAATCGGACTAGCCGGACTTGACCAGTGGTATGCGGCGCTCGCTCTAGCTGAGATCGCTTCGCGCCGTGACGATGTTGAGCTTGTCGGCATTGCCGACCGGGACTCCGCGCGCGCCGCGAAGATAGCAGAACGCTTCGCGGTCCATCAGGTAAGTTCTGAGCCCGAAGAGCTCGCGGCCGACGCGAGCCTGGACGCTGTCATGACCTTCGCCAGCACCGATTGCAATCCAGGTATTTGTATAGCCGCTGCTAGCGGGGGGAACCACATCCTGTCGGGGAAACCGATGGCGCGCACCCTCGAGGACGCCGCTCGGATCGCCCGTGCTGTCCGGGAGTCGGGTGTTCGCTTCGTGGCGGGGGAGAGCCTGTTCCGGTTCACGGGCTGGTACCGCCAGCTTGAGCAGTGGATCGCAGAGGACCGGCTAGGCGAGCCGGTGGGAGCCTATAGCCGGTTCTGGGCAGGTCTGCCTCAGCGGTGGCCGGACGACGACAACCCGGGCTGGTACGCCGAACCGGGCCGGGCAGCGGGAGGAGCATGGATCGATCACGCGATCTACTCGATCGACCTGCTTCGATCGCTATGGCGTCAAGACGCGACGCGCGTGAGCGGCACGACTGCGAATGTCAGGTTCCCTTCCCTCCGGGTGGAGGACCACGGAGTTGGCACGGTCGAATTCTCCGCGGGCCCCGCGGCAGTGCTCGAAGCGACGTGGGCCGCGCCTCCGGGCGTTGCCTTCGAATACGGCCTGCGGCTGCTCGGGACGAAGGGAGGCGCGACCTTCGATAGCAGAACAGGAGAACTTTCGGCCGTCGGCACTGCCTTTGGATCCTCCGGGTGGGCCGACACGGAAGTCGGTGAGGTCTCCGAGGAACAGGGACTGTTCGATCATTTCGTAGCGGTGGCCGGTGGCGCAGATAGCGTGGCATCGGTCGACGTGGCCCAGGAGAATCTCGCCGTCGGGCTGGCGTTCTATGACGCGGTTAGAGCGGGGACGACCGTTGTCCCTTCGGCAACAACACACCAGGCGACCGGAACCGGACACTGATAAGGACAGAGATGGAACAGCTTCAGCTTGGCATTCTTGGCGCCGGAATGATCGCAAGCGTCGACTATGGCTACCTCCCGAACTTCGGTCACCTGAGACACAAGGTCGAAGTTACCGCGATCGCGGACACAAACGTAGATGCCGCAGAGCAAGTGGCTCGTAAGTTCAACATTCCTCACGTCTACGACGGCCTTGAGCAAATGCTCGCGGATGCGCCTCTTAATGCGGTGCTGAATCTCACACCGATACCCGTTCATGCGCAGACATCCCTGGCGATTCTCAGAGCGGGCAAACACCTGGCAAGCGAGAAACCGCTCGCCACGAGACTGGAAGACGCCACTGCGATCGTCGAACTGGCTGACGAGCGCGGCCTGACAGTCGTGTGCGCTCCTCCCCATATGCTCTACCCAAGCCGACGGCAAGCGCGAGATCTGGTGCAGTCTGGAGCAATCGGGAAAGTGGCCTTCGCGCGCGTCAGAAGCTCACACAACGGGCCGGCTGCACGAGCCTGGCCGGCTGATCCCACTTGGTTCTACCAGAAAGGCTCCGGTCCGCTCTACGACATGGGTGTCTACGGGCTGCACGAGATCACCGGAATCCTCGGCCCTGCGACCCGCGTCTCCGCCTTCTCTGGCATCACGGAGCCGACTAGGACTGTCCGGGGAGGCCCCTTCGACCAAATGTCGATCGAGGTGACCGCCGACGACAACACTCTCCTGATGCTCGACTTCGGCGAATCAACGTTCGCGTTCATCGACGCCACCTTCAACGTCTCCGCCTCAAAAGGCCCGAAGATCGAAGTTTTCGGTCGCGCGGGAGCGGTCAATGTCAACATGGACTGGTCGGAAATCGGTGATATGCCGCCGATCGAGCTCTTCCGAGAAGATTCGGCTCTGGGTCCAGCCGGCTGGAGCGCGCCCACCACGCACGAACTCGACGCTGAACGCCACACGGTCGACGCACTGCAGCAGGCACTGGTCATCGATCACCTCGCCGAGTGTGTCGCCACGGGAACAGCGCCGGTGCTCAGCGCGCAGCATGCACGCCACGTGCTCGAGATCATGCTGAAGGCTCAAGAGTCAGCGCGGACGGGCAGGGCAATGGAACTCACGACCAGCTTCGACTCCAGGCCCGTACATGAGTGAAACAAGATCATCGGCGTAGCCTAATTTGGCATCTGCGCCGGCCCGGCCTTCTCCCAGCCTGAACGCGGAGAAGACCGGGCCGGCGGAAGGGCTGACCCACGTGCCGCAGCCGCCCAAAGCGCACCAGGGGCTAACCCACCTGGCTGCAGAGGTTGAATATCTGGGGTGACGCGGCGTGGTTGTGTGATTGCTGGTGGATTCGGAGCTATCCCGGCGGGATGCGCTATCCGGATGGTGGTGGTCTGACCCCGGCTGCGCGGCCATCCGCGAGCAGGTGCGTTTGGCGGCGGCCGGGTTGTTCGCCGCGGGTGTGAGGCCTCCGCGGGTCGCCAGGCAGCTGCGGGTCTCACGCACATCGGCGTATGTCTGGCATAAGGCCTGGAGCCTGGCGGGTACCGAGGCGTTGCTGTCGAAGGGCCGGGCGGGCAGGGCTGCCGGCTCAGCGACGGGCAGATGCAGCGGCTGGAAGCCGCGTTGGGCGCTGGTCCCGCCGTGATCTGGACAATCCTCGGCGCGATGCTCGCCGTCTGGCTTGCCTTCACGGCCATTGGCGGGATCTTCGCAATGCTCAAGACGTTTGCCGTTGTCGGGCTGATCGCGGTCGTCGTTGTCATCGTCGTGTGGCTGATTCCCGGGCGCGCTCGCTGCGGTAACACGGCGCGGTGACCGCAGAGCCAAGCGTTCGCGGATTGACGGGCCCCTCACCCGTACACCAGCCACCCGTACACCAGCAGGCGAATTTGCGACCCGGCGCACTAACCTCGCATCGTCACCGCCAGGGGGCACGCGCTAACACCAGCGCGCGGACCCGCGCCGCCCTGCCCTCGCAGGACAGGCAGTCCGCGACGGCGTTGAGCTGCCAGCCGGTGGTGCACACGTCGTCGACCACGAGGATGCTGCGCCCCGCGGTGCGGGCCGGGTCGGGGATCCGCAGCACCTCGCGCAGCGCCGCCGCGGTGATCTGCTTCTCGGGGAAGCTGCACCCGGCGGAGCGCTCGGTTGGCTCGGTCTTCACGACCGCCGCGGGCACGTGGACGTCGAACGGCCAGCGTCGGCCCGCGGCGGCCGCGGCCGCAGCCCTGATGATCGCCTCGACGTGGCCAGGGCCCGCCTCGCCGGGACCGACGTAGGTCGGGTTCGCGACGATAAGTCCCGGCGGGTCGGCGCCCGCGTGGGCGTCGAGCCAGGCCACGACCAGCCGGCCGAAGAACGGCGCCCATCCGGTTTCGCCCTCGTACTTGTAGCGCTGGATCCTGTCCTGCATGACTCCGGACAGGGACGCGACCGCGTCGATCCGCCCGATGCTGCGCCCGGGGTGCCGGCACAGCGAGTTCCGGCAGGCGCCGCGGCCCTGCAGCGGCTGGCTGCACACCGGGCACGCCTGCGATGCGATGACGGAATTCATGCCCCGTTCCTACTCCGCGCCACCGACACCGCCGTGGTTGACGACGGCAACGCGCAGCGCTGGGACTGAAGCCGCCGGCCGGTCAAAGGGAGAATCCAGGCGGGTCCGCGAGGTCTTGGTTGGCCCGGAAGAATTCACGCACCCCGGTGACCGTGCGCAACCAGTCGTATGCAAGTTCCTTGGCCGAGACCAGCTCCACCCCCGCGCGCTCCATCCGGCCGAGGCCGTTGGCGTGTGCGGCTCCCGGAGAGAACAACGCGTCGTGCACCGCTACGACCCGCTTGCCGAACTCCTTTAGCCCGAGCGCGGAATGCGCGACGCAGACGTCGGTCTCCAGCCCGGTCAGCACCGCAGTGCCCGCGCCGGTCGCCTCGATCGCCGCAAGGATGTCGGGGTTCCCTGGCGCACCGAAAATCCACTTCGGCAGGACCGGCGCGCCCTTCGGCAGCACTTCCCGGATCACGTCGGCGGTCGCCCCGTTAACCGAGGCGTCCTCTTCGGTCACGACAACCGGTACGCCAAGCCGTCCCGCCACGGCGGTCACCCAGGCTGCCCGCCGCAGCATCTCACCCAGCACGGCGCGATCAACGTCGGCGCGCCTCGCCGGGTAGAAGTCTTGCTGAGCGTCGATCACCAACAGCATCGACTGCTTGACATCAATCAGCGGCATCTGGCCTGCATCCTCCCGCGGGCACGCACCAGCGAACCTTGACCGGTTCGGTCGGGACCGGCCGCGCAGTCAGGCGATGCTGGAGCTGGCCCGCGCGCACGTGCCAAACGGTGTGCCGCCCGGCCTCCGATCACGTTCTGACCGTGCTGTCCCATTGCCATTGTGCCTGCAGCGGCAACTCGCCGAGAGCGGCACCTGAGCAGGTCGCCGCCGCGTGCCCGGATGTGCCTCAAGTGGAACCAGTCCCCCTAGTGACCGGGGGGTAGCGCCACCCAGGATCCGGGAGTCTGCCGGATATCGGGCGGGCGGTCCCGTCGCGAAAGCTAACCATGTGCAGGCCTTCCCTTTTTTCCGGCGCAACGGGGGTCAGTCATGGAAACCCTGATGCGGGTCGCCAGTGTGGCGGAACGCTACGACGATGACGGGCAGCCAGCGGCTGGCGGCATCGGTCTGCACGTCGCCACGAGCAAGCGCTGGCTGGCGGAGCGATGGGTTGCTCGTGCCGTCTACGGTGTGCTGCTGGCCGAGGTCGGCGTCCTCGTCTGGTTTGCGCTCTCGTTCAAGGCCATCGACTTCGTCGTCTACATGTGGGGCGGGCACGCCGTCACCCACGGCACGGAGTTGTATCTGGGCAGTTCCGGCCGGAACCGCTTCACCTACCCCCCGCTCGCTGCCGCCGTGTTCGCCCCGATCGCGCTGTTGCCCAGCGCGCTGGCCCAGGTGCTGTGGGAACTGGTGTCGGTCGCGGCGATGGCGGTCGCCGCCTGCGCGATCCTGAAGCTGGCCAGACGGCAGCCGACCCGGCCTGAGATCGCCGCCGTCACGGCCGTCAGCCTGTTGCTCGAGCCGGTGTACCACACGCTGTTCAACGGCCAGATCAACCTGATCCTGCTGGCCATCGTGGCCATGGACGTCTGGTGGGTGTCTGAGGGCCGCCGTGGTGGCGGTGCGGGGGTCGGGATCGCGGCCGCGCTCAAGCTGACCCCGGGCATCTTCATCGTGCTGTTCCTGCTGACCCGGCGGACCAAGGCCGCGGTGACCGCAGCCGTCACGTTCCTGGCCTGCGGGCTGATCGGGTACCTCGTGGCCCCCGGCGCGTCCCGGCTTTACTGGACGCGGTACTTCTATGACACCAAGCGCGTGTACCCGGCCTATATCGGCAATCAGTCCATCTACGGGGCGGCGATCCGGATCTTCGACGGGCCCGGGCACGTGGGCCTGTGGTACCTGCCGCTGACGATCGTGGCCGCCGTCGCCGGGCTGGGCTCGGCCGCGGTGTTCGCCCGCTGCCACGACTGGCTGGGCGCCATGGCGGTGACCGGCGTCACCGGCCTGCTGGTCTCACCGGTTTCCTGGACCCACCACTGGGTCTACGCGGTCCCGGCGCTGATCACCCTGGCCCGCGACGGGAAGCGGGCCCGGATCGCCGCGGCCTGTGCCTTCGTGCTGTTCGGACTGGCGCCGCTGTGGTGGATGCCGCATTCGCTGCTGCGGCCCAGCTACGGGTTCCACGGTTTTGTGACCGTGGTGGCCAACTGCTACCTGGCCGCCGGGCTGATGTTCCTGACCTACATGGCCTGGCGCGCCTATCAGACCCTGAACCTGCGGCGCCGCCTGTTTGCCCTGGCCGGCGACGCCGTCGCAGGCACCGAGGAGCCCGCGCCCGCCTGGGCGGGCCGATGAACACCGCATACCACTCCGTCACCTCGTACGGCCAGCCTCAGCTTCCGGCCGCATCTCGTACTTGCGGTACCAGTACACCTCGTCGGTGAAGCCGAGCCTGCGGTACAGCGCGGCGGCGCGGCCGCCGTCGGTGGCGTTGATGATCAGGGACCGGCAGCCGCTGGCCGTGCCCGCGTCCACCCAGCGGGCGAGCATCTCCCGGGCGATGCCCAGGTGCCGGTAGGGCACGCGGGTGCCGAGGTTGAACACCAGCTGGTCGCGCCCCCGGTAGTAGGCCATGACCGCGACGCGCTCGCCGCCGAGCGAGCCCAGCTGGCACTCGGCCAGGGCCAGTTCGGCCTCGCGGCTGGCCACCTCCTGCGCCAGGCGGCCGGGTGCCGGAGGCGCCTCGCTGTCACCGAAGCACTGGAGCTTGACCGTGGCCCACTCCTCGAGGCCGGAGGCGCCGACGGCCTCGATCACGAGATCACCGGGACCGGCCCGGCCGGTCATCGGCCCGGCGAGCGCCAGGTGCGTGGTCGCGTCGCCCGGATCGCATCCGCGGTCCCGCAGCGCGGCGTCCAGCACGCTGGCCCGCCGCCGGTCGTCCACCCAGATCGTGAGGCTGCGGTTCCCCGCGGTGGCGGTGGCGTCGGCCAGCGCGGCCGCGACCTGGCCCGGCTCATCGACGCGGAGGATGACCCGTGCCTCCGCGGGGCCGAGGTCGGCCTGGTAGCCGTACCAGGGGGCGCCGATCTCGTAGCCGATCTCCGGTGCCGAATTCGTGAACCAGCCCCGGACCTCCTCGGCCACCGCGTCGTGTTCCGGGTGGGCCGGGGGCGGCCGGCCAGGCGCAGGCACGCACCGAGGCTATCGGCGCGGACGGCGCCGGGTCATGCGGGTTTTCCGCTAGCCGCGCAGGACGTCGCGGCAGATGGCCAGCGCCCGCGGGATGTCCGCGCCGTCGATGCCGTGGTGGGTCACGAAGCGCACCAGGTCCGGGCCTGGCCCCCCGCCCCGGAGGCCGGATGCCGCGCACCCGGCCAGGAACTCGGCCGAGCCCATGCTCTTCAGCCGGAAGTACACGATGTTCGTCTGGACCCTGGTGAGGTCGCAGTCGATCCCGGGCAGCCCGGCCAGCCCCTCGGCGAGCGCGCGGGCGTTGTCGTGGTCGTCGGCCAGCCGGCCGACCATCGTCTCCAGGGCCACCAGGCCGGCCGCGGCCAGCACACCCGCCTGGCGCATGCCCCCGCCGAGCATCTTGCGCCACCGCCGCGCTTCGGCGATCTTTTCCGCGGGGCCGCACAGCAGGCTGCCCACCGGGCAGCTGAGCCCCTTGGACAGGCAGAACGACACGGTGTCGGCGACCTCGGCGATGTCGCGGACCCCGGCACCGGTGGCGATGGCGGCGTTGAAGATCCTTGCCCCGTCCAGGTGCACGGCCAGCCCGTGCGCCCGCGCGGTGTCGCCGATCTGCTGCAGGTCCGCCAGTGGCCACGCCACGCCGCCGTGGCGGTTGTGCGTGTTCTCGATCACGACCGCGGCGGAGAGCGGCTGATGGACGTCGCCCGTGGGGCGCAGCGCGGCCACCACCTGCTCCGGGCTGAGCACGCCGCGCTCGGTCGGCACCTGCCGGATCTGGATGCTGCCGGCCACGGCGGCTCCGGCCGCCTCGTTCAGGAAAATGTGAGAGTCGGCCTCGGCGATGACCTCTTGCCCACGGCGTGCGTTGACGAGCAGGCCGAGCAGGTTGCCCATGGTCCCGCTGGCGACGAACAGGGCCGCCTCCTTCCCCAGCCGCGCGGCCGCCGTCTCCTCCAGCCGGTGCACGGTGGGGTCGTCACCGAAGACGTCGTCGCCGAGCGGCGCGGTCGTCATGGCCTGGAGCATGGCCGCGGTCGGCAGGGTTACCGTGTCGGAACGCAGGTCGATCTCGCTCACGTGCAAACGCCTCCGGTGTGAGGTGCCACAATCGCTGTCATTAGACAGGCTAAGGAGCAAGCGTGTGACCGCGCCATTTGCCCCCGCCCTGCTGGGCTGGAAGCCGAGCGGCAAGAACAAGCTGGGCTGGCCGCTGGTGCCGAACTTCGCCGACGTGGACAGCGCGGAGTCCATGCGGATCGGCGCCGGCCTGCTGGACTTCCTCGGCGTGGCCAGCGGCGTGGCGTCCGACGTGCCCAAGGACCCCGGCGGGCCGCTGGAAATCGCCGTCCGCGACCACCTGGGTGAGGAGCTGCCGCTGCGGCACGCCGACCGTGCCTGGCTGGTGGCGCGCGGGGCGCTGATCACCCAGTTCGACCAGTACGCGCACCTCAGCAACGTCGCCGACCTGGTGCGCGCCAACCCGGAACTGCGGATCACGGTGGGCATGGACTACCTGATCAAACCCGACGTCACGGTCGCCCTGGGGAAGGTGGCGACCGCGTCAGGGCTGCCCCCGCTGCACGCGGCGATCTCCTGCAAGTGGACGATCCGCTCCGACCGGGTGCAGAACATCCGCCACGAGTGCCTGCAGATGATCCGGCACCGCCGCGGGCGGCAGCCGCACCTGGTGACCGTGACCGCGGAGCCGCTGCCGAGCCGCCTGGCCTCGATCGCCAGGGGGACCGGCGAGGTGGACGCGGTCTACCACATCGCGTTCGACGCGCTCGACGCCAGCGTCGCCGAGAACGCGAACGCCGAGCAGCAGGACGCGTGGCGGGAAGTGGTGGGCCAGCGGCGGCTGCTCAGCTACGAACTGCTGCTGGACACCCTCGCCTCGTGGTGAGGTGTTGATGCATCGGCGTGGGTCACACCGATTGTCGGTGCCCGCGGGCAGAATCGACGGGACGCGAATGCGGGAGGAAACGTGGGCGAGCTGACGTGCCTCGAGATCTGCGCCGGCGCGGGCGGTCAGTCCCTGGGCCTGGAGCAGGCCGGGTTCGCCCACGAGGCGGCGGTCGAGCTTGACCACGATGCCTGCGAGACCCTCCGTGCCAACCGCGGGTCCGAGTGGAAGATCATCGAGGGCGACGTGCACCACCTTGATGGCTGCGCGTTCAGCGGGATCGACCTGCTTTCCGGTGGCGTGCCCTGCCCGCCGTTCTCCATCGCCGGGAAGCGGCTCGGCCAGGAGGACGACCGCGACCTGTTTCCCCAGGCGCTCCGGCTGATCGGGGAGACCGGCCCGCGCGCCGTCCTGCTGGAGAACGTCCCCGGGCTCGCGACGCACCGCTTCGACGGCTACCGGGCCCAGGTGCTGGAGCGCCTGCACGGCCTCGGCTACCAGACCTGGTGGGATGTTGTGCAGGCCAGCGAGCACGGGGTGCCGCAGCTGCGGCCCAGGTTCGTGCTGGTGGCCCTGCGGGAACCGTGGGCGGGCTACTTCCGCTGGCCGCGGCCCTCGCCCAGCCCGCCGCGCACCGTCGGTGACACGCTGCACGACCTGATGAGCGCGCGCGGCTGGCCAGGGGCGGGCCGGTGGCGGGACGGCGCGTGCGGGATCGGGCCGACGATCGTCGGCGGCAGCAAGAAGCACGGCGGCCCGGACCTTGGCCCGACCCGCGCCCGCGAGGCGTGGAAGAAGCTGGGGGTGGACGGGCTTGGCATCGCCAACGAGCCTCCCGGTCCTGACGTGCCCGGTGACGTCCTGCCCAAGCTGACCACGCGCATGGTGGCCCGGATCCAGGGCTTCCCCGACGCGTGGTCGTTCTCGGGGCGGAAGACCGCGGCCTACCGGCAGGTCGGCAACGCGTTCCCGCCGCCGGTGGCCAGGGCGCTGGGTGGGGCGATCCGGGACGCGCTCACGACGTCGGGGCCGGCCGTCACCGACCTCGGCCACCACGCGAGCCTCGCCGCGCGGCCGGGCCCGCTCAGCGGGTGACCTACGCGCTGTCTTCCATGTCCTGGCGGCTGGCGGCCGCCCGGAGCCGGGAGAGCGTCGCCGCAAACTGCCGCAGGGTGCGTTCCGGCACCGCGGCGGCGAGCCAGCGCTGGAGTTCCTCGTCAACGGCCCGCCCCGCGTCGGCCAGCAGGCGCTTGCCCTCCGGCGTCAGCTCCAGCAGCGACGAGCGGCGGTCGGCCGGGTTGGGCAGCCGCCGGCAGTAGCCGCTGGCCTCGATCCGGTCGACCAGCTTGCTCGTGCCGCCCGTCGTGATCCGCAGCTCGCTCGCGATGTCGTAGACCCGGCAGCCGGGAAGCCTGTCGATCACGGACATGGGCTCGAAGTGCGTCAACGGCAGGTTGAACTCATTCTTCAGCCTGGCATCGACCGCGTTCCAGATCTCGATCTCGAAGCGGATGATGTCGCTGAACAGCTGCCTGAGGTCTGACACGGCCCGCACCCACCTCCCGTTCGCGCAAGCGTACTGCGAGCCAGATGCTCTCTGCATAAGTACCTTCTGCAGATGTACATTCCATGGAATGTTGTATGCTGCCGCCATGACGACCATCGGGATCATCGGCAGCGGGCACGTCGGCAGCAACCTGGCCAGGGCGGCGATCGCCCACGGCTACGACGTGATCCTGAGCAGCGCGCAGGGCCCGGAAGCGCTGGTCGGCCTGGTGCGGGACCTGGGGCCGCGGGCCAGGGCCGCAACCCCGGCCGGGGCCGCGGCCGCGGGTGACTTCGCGATCGTCGCGATCCCCGTCACGACCATCGGCCAGGTGCCCGTCGAGCCGCTGGCCGGGAAGGTCGTCATCGCGACGATCAACTACTTCCCGCAGCGGGACGGGCACATCCCGGCGATCGACAGCGGCACGACGACCGTGCCGGGGCTGCTGCAGGCGCACCTGCCGGCCAGCCGCGTCGTGCGCGCGTTCAGCATGATCGACGCCGCAGACATGTCGGGCGACGGCCACCCGGCGGGTGACCCGAAGCGCCGGGCGCTCGCGCTTGCCGGGGACGATCCGGCGGCGAAGAAGCTGGTCGCCGGGCTCTACGACGAGTTCGGCTTTGACACCGTGGACCTCGGCGGCCTCGACGAGAGCTGGCGGGTAGACCCGGGTCAGCGCGCGTTCGTCACCCGGCAGAGCCTGGCCGAGCTGCGCGCGAACGTCGCGAGCGCCAGGCGACTTGGTTATTGACTGGGGCCGTGCGCCGACGCAGCCTGGCAGGTACTGGCGCTCGCCCCTGCTGGGCATACGGAGGACCTGATGGCGCAGGCAGACCCGGGCCGGGATTCAGCCTTAGCGGTGGCGGCGCTGCCCACGGCGGCGGCCAGCGAGGAGCGGAAAAAGCTCCGGCGGACCGTGGGACGCCTGGACACCGCCCTGCTCATGCTCGCCGCCATCATCGTCCTGGACACGCTCGGCGCGGTGTCCAGTTACGGCGCTCAGGCGTTCACCTGGCTCATCGTTATGATCATCTTCTTCCTGGTCCCGTACGGCCTGCTCACCGCCGAGCTGGGCAGCAGCTTCCCGGAGGAGGGGGGCCCGTACGTCTGGGTCAAGCTCGCGTTCGGCCGGGCCGCGGCGGCTGTCGTCTCGGTCATGTACTGGGTGGACAACCCGATCTGGCTGGCGGGGACGCTGGCGATCACCGCCATGGCCACCTTCGGCACGTTCTTCGTCACCCTGTCGCTGGCCTGGCAGTACGTCTTCGGGCTGGTCTTCGTCTGGGCGGGCATCGGCACCGTCATCATGGCGCTGAAGTTCGGCAAGTGGGTGGCCACGGCCGGCGCGGTGGTCCGCGTGCTGCTGATGGCGTTTTTCACGATCACCGTCATCTGCTACGCGGTCGGGCACGGCGTGCACGGCTTCGGCGGCGCGGCGTTCAGGCCCACCTGGGCCGTGTTCCTGCTGGCGGCGCCTATCTTGATCTTCGACCTGGAGGGTTTCGAGCTGCCGAGCAGCGCGTCGGAGGAGCTGAAGAACCCGCGCCGGGACGTGCCCTTCGCCGTGCTGCGCTCGGGGGTCGGCACCTTGCTGTTCTACGGTGTGCCGATCCTGGCCATCCTGGTGGTGCTGCGTCCCTCGCAGCTGTCCAGCGTCGCCGGGTTCGTGGACGCGATGAAGACCGTGTTCGTTGTCTACGGCGGCCACACGGCGGCCTCGGGCACCGTGCTGACCGGGGCCGGCAAGGTCCTCGCCGATATCTGCGCGATCGGAGTGATCTTCGGCCTGCTGTCGTCGGGCGTGGTGTGGCTCATCGGCTCCGACCGCACCCAGGCGGTCGCCGGGTTCGACGGTGCCGCCCCGCGATGGATGGGGTACTTCTCCCAGCGCCTGGGTACACCGCTCGGCGTGAACCTGCTGTCCGGCGTGGTGTCGAGCGGCGTTCTCGTCCTGGCGCTGACGCTGACCAGCGGTAACGCGGCCAAGTACTTCAGCGCCACCCTGGGGCTGGTGATCTCCATGGTGACGATCACCTACGTGCTGATCTTCCCGGCGGTGATCAGGCTGCGGTACAAGTATCCCGACATCCCGCGTCCGTACCGGATACCCGGCGGGACGATCGGGCTGTGGGTAACCGGGATCTTGACCACCGCGTGGGCCGCCTTCACCACGATCGCGATCATCTACCCCGGGCTCGGCACGGCCTCGCCGGATTCCTCGCTGCCGAGCGGGTTCGCCGGGCAGCGCATGCAGTACACGCTGTCACAGGTCATCCCCATCGCCGCGATGATCCTCATCGGGCTGCTGCTCTACGCCCTCGGCCGCCGCACCAGGCAGCAGCAGGCTTCGGTGGCAGCCATGGTGGCCGATCCGCCAGGGATGCCAGGCCGTGCGGAAGAAACCCGGGGGTGACGGTGCCGTGACCGAGGTGCGCGCCCGCCGCGTCTACGAGCAGGCCGAGCAGTTGACGGCGGGAAGCCGCTTTTTCCCGCCCGGCTGCCTAAACCCATTGACGAATCAAATGAAAATATTTTCAATAGCCTCATGGGCCGAATCGCCGGCGTCAGCCCGGCCGAGACCCGGGAGCGGCTGCTGCGCGCGGCCGCCGACGTGTTTGCCGAGCGCGGGTACGACGGCACGCGGGTGGTCGACATCGCCGCCGCGGCGGGGGTCAGCAACGGCGCGCTCTATGCGCACTTCGCCTCCAAGGCGGAACTGCTGGTGGCAGCGCTGCGCGCGCACGGCAGGCGGGTGCTGGCGGACCTGCTCGCCGCCGATCCCAGCAGGCCGGTCACCGACCTGCTGCTGCAGGTTGGCCGCTGCCTCCCGCACCGCCCGGACGCCCGCGGCTACCTCGTCACCGAAGCGCTGATCGCGGCGCGCCGTGACCGCGAGGTTGCCGGGCCGATGCGCGACTACATGGGTGAGCGCGCGGACTGGCTGGCGGGCCTGGTGGAGGCCGGCCAGGCCGCGGGCGACCTGGACTCCCAGGTGTCACCGGATGCGCTCGCCCATTTCTGCCTGCTCCTGGCGATGGGCAGCACGCTGCTGACGGCGGACCTGCACCCGGTAGACGACAGGGCCTGGGCCGCGCTGCTGGGCCGCCTGGTCCGGGCGCTGGCCCCCACGGGATAGCGCGCCGCCGCGGCGGAACGAGACAAGGCAGGAGGTTGCCGGCATGACCGAACGCAAGAGCCCGACGGCTGTGCTCCACGAAGGCCCCCGGGCGCTCACCGACGAGCAGGTCAGGCAGATCGAGGAGTCCGACCTGGAGGCCGTGCTCGGGGTCGACATCGACGACGTGATCGAGTACGTGCACAAGGACCTGAAGTCGCTGCCGGATTTCACGACCCTCTACCGCAAGTACCTCAAGCAGCGGTGGAACGTCTACGACCTCGACTTCAGCCAGGACAAGATCGACTGGCACGAGAAGATGACCGCGGCGGAGCGGGAGTCGTTCATGGCAGTCTCCTCCGGGTTCCACCACGGCGAGCGGCAGGTGGAGATCGAGCTGCCGGTGTTCATGATGGGGGCCAGCGAGGAGGAGAAGCTGCACATCGCCGCGCAGATCGAGGACGAGGCGCGGCACACGGTCTTCTTCGACCGGTTCTACCGTGAGGTCGTCGGCCTGGCGGGCGACGACATCATGGACATCCTGGACGCGTCGTTCCCGTGGGTGTCGGAGACGTTCGTCGGGCCGTTCGGGCTGCTCGCGTACCAGGCGGAGGAGCTGCGGCGCAGCCCCTACGACGAGCGCGCCAGGGTGCGCTACGGCACGACCTACTTCCTGTGGATCGAGGGCGTGCTGGCGCTGTCGGTGATGAAGGTGACGCTGTCGTACGCGCGCTGGCGCGGTTTCCTCCCGGCGTACTACACCGGCTTCACGGCGACCTGCCGCGACGAGTCGCGGCACGTGCAGGGCGGCATGCGCTACCTGCAGTACGCGGTGCGCAAGGACCCGACGATGATCAACGAGATTCACAACACGCTGCGGGCGATCCTTTCGGTATCCGGGATCGTCTACGAGCCGCTCGGCTGGACCGAGGAGGAAGTCCTGATGCTGTTCTTCCAGCAGCTGCGGCGCAAGCTGAACGACGTGGGCATCGACCTGGCTCCCGATCTTGAGGCCATGCTGCAGCAGGTCCAGCCGGTGCTGGCAGGAGGGTGAGCGGTGGCGGAGCCGAAGTTCTTCAGCAAGCAGTGGGCGGACGCGGTCCGCGAGGCGCTCGCCGCCGGGCCGACGGAGCAGGCCAAGGCCGGCAAGCTGCAGGAGTACTGGGACTTCTTCGAGATGATCAAGAGCGTGTACCCGGCGTCGTGGGCTCTGGGCTGCCGGGACCTGCCCGCCGAGCTCGGGGACGGCCCCGTGTACCTGCTGGTGCAGTGGGGCGGCGGCACGGTGACCGGCTGCCAGATCGTCGGGCCGGACGAGCCGCTCGCGGCCACCTACGTGCTGAGCATGAGCTACGCCGACTGGAAGGCGCTGCACGACGGCTACGACGCGCAGCGCACGGTCATGTACCGGAAGATCAAGCTCGAGGACGGGGACCTGCTCGAGTTCTTCAAGCCGATCTACTTCTTCGTCGAGTGCCTGGCCATCATCGGCACCGTCCCGGCCTGCTACCCGGCGCTCGTCGCGAGCTGACGGCGCTCGAACCCGGCCGGCGCCCCCGCGGGCGCCAGCTCGCCCATCACGTGCTGCGGCCGGATCGGCACGTCGCTCGATGCCTCCTCGGACGCGCGATCCAGGCGCGCGCGCTCGATCACCGCCGCGGTTTCGGCCGCCCAGTCGGCGGACGGCGATGAGCCGTCCCGCCCGCTCCCGGAGCTCGGCACGCGGGTCGAACTGCGCCCGCGGCACGTCCGCCTGACCTTCAACCTGCACGATGACGTGTGGCTTGCCCGGGGCGGCAAAGTGGTTGACCGCCTGCCGGTGGCCGCCCGCGGGCGCTCTTCCTGAAGCCGGCCGCTCGCGCTCGCCCGGTGCCCCGGGCCCGGTGGCGAGATGCGGGCGCGCGCCGCCCGGTATACCTTGTGAGCGTGTCTCGGGCCGACGGCCAGGATTACCGGGACCTTGCGCGCAGCCTCGTCGGGCTGCTGGAGGTCGCGCGCCGCACGCTGAGCGATGTGGAAGCCCCGTCGGAGATCGCCGCGCGGGTGACCGGCCACCTGGGCTGCGGGCTGCCGGACGTGGTGGCGGTGCACGAGCGGTTCCCCATCTGGGACCACGTGAACGTCTACCGCGGCGTCGAGGCTTACCTGGCGGATCACGGCAGCGCGGGCAGCTGGTTCGGCAGCGCCGCCGGGATGATGCGCCCGCACCAGGACCTGCTGTCCCGGCTCGCGGTGCCCGCGCCCGGCCCGCTGGGCAGGGCGGGCAGCCCGATCTACGGCACCGCGGCGACGGGGCCGGACACCGACACCGAGGTGGTGCTGCTCGGCCTGATCGCCACCGCCGCGCCGGGCGGCGCGCCGGCGGTCATCGGGCTGCGGGTGGAACGCGAGTTCGGCGCGCCCTACGGGGACCTGGAGATCATGGCGGCCGGCCGGGACGCGGCGTCGGCGACGCGCACCGAGATCGCGCTCCTCGCGGCCGAGCACAGCGCGTTCCGCGGGCAGGTGCTCAGCTTCGGGCAGAGCGAGCACCACGGGAACGAGCTCGTGACGTTCCTGCCGCGGATTCCGCTGGGCGCAGCCGATGTGGTGCTGCCCGACGGTGTGCTCGAGTCCATTGAACGTCACGTCGCCGGGGTGGGCCGCCGCTCGGCGGAACTGCGGGACGCCGGCCAGCACCTCAAGCGCGGCCTGCTGCTGTACGGCCCGCCCGGGACCGGCAAGACGCACACCGTCCGCTACCTGACCGCCAAGCTCACCGGGACCACCGTGATCGTGCTGACCGGCCAGTCCATCCGGTTCGTGGAGTCGGCCGCCGCGCTCGCCCGCCGCCTGCAGCCGTCCATGGTGGTGCTGGAGGACGTCGACCTGATCGCGAGGGACCGCGACTTCTCGGAAGGGTCGAACCCGCTGCTGTTCACGCTGCTCGACGCGATGGACGGGGTCGGGTCCGACGCGGACGTGACGTTCATGCTCACGACCAACCGCGCCGACATCCTGGAACACGCCCTCGCCGACAGGCCGGGCCGGGTCGACCTCGCGATCGAGATTCCCCGGCCGGATGCGGCGTGCCGCGACGCGCTGCTGCGCCTCTACACCCGCGGTGTCGCGCTCGACGGCGGCCTGTCCGCGGTGGTCGCCGCCACCGAAGGGGTGACGGCTTCCTACATCAAGGAGCTCGTCCGCCGCGCGGTGCTCGCCGCGCTGAGCGCGGCGCAGCGGCCCGTCCTCCTGCGCCAGGAGCATTTCGACGAGGTGCTGGCCGAGATGAGTGCCGAGCGCCAGTCTCTCACCCGCTCGCTGCTGGGCGGCGCCGTCCCCGCGGACGCGCACCAGCCGGCCGCGTTCCGGCGGGGGCACAGATGACCGAGCGCGAAGCCGCCCGCCGGCTCGCGGCTCGCCAGCGAGGGGAGCTGACGTGAGATGATGCCGGGCTCAACCGGGCGCGACGTTGTGTTTGCGCTGAGCCGCGGCTACCGGGCCCCGCTGCTGCGGCGCGGCGCGCTCGCGCTCGTGGTCGCCGTCATCGCCGCGGTCATCGCCGGTGCCGGGATCGTGCCGCCGGTCGCCGTGGCCGTGGCCGCGGCCTGCGCCGCGTTCGCCGCGTCTCAGGCGGCGCTGTACCTGTGGCGCGGCCGCTTCAGGACCCGGCTGTCCCCGCAGGGGATCGAGGCCCGGGGCTACTTTGATCACCTCATTCCGTGGTCCGAGGTGACCGGCATCCAGGTGCAGGAGGCCAGCGCCGGGCCTGCCCAGGTTCAGGCGATCACGGGACAGCCGTGGGACTCGCCGGCGGTGCAGCCGCTGTCCCGGGTTCTCCATGACTCCCAGAGCGGGTACCGGGCAAAGCTGGCCACGGTACGGGTCACCAGGCGCGGCCGCCATCCGCTGACGCTGCGCGCGCCTCTGGTCACAGCGTGGCAGGACGATCCGGAGTTCGGCGACAAGGCGCGGCTCATCAGGCAGTGGTGGCAGGCTTACGGTCCCGGGTCGGCCGTGCAGTATCAGCCGCCGCACCGGTAGATCCCGCCGGGCCGCGGGTACGCTGCCACGTGGTATCCGCCCGCACATCCCCCGGCCGGGCACGACTCGCGCCTAGGAGCAGCCGGGGAATGACGCCGACACACGAGCCCGCCGGCCAGCCTGGCGCTGGCGGCCCCGGCGTGGTGCTGGTGCTGAACTCCGGCAGCTCGTCGGTGCGGTTCGCGCTCCTGGAGCCGGGCACCGGCAAGCGCGTGGCGGAGGGGACGGCGGAGAAGGCAGGCACGCCCGAGGCGGTGCTGCGGATCCCGCGGCACCCGGGCGGGGATGTCAGCGAGCCGCTCCCCGACGGCAGCTACCAGGGCGTCATCGGGCGGATCCTCGGCTACCTGGCGGGGGCCGGGCACGGCGTGACCGGAACCGGCGCGGCGGCCCTGGCCGGCGTCGGCCACCGGGTGGCGCACGGGGGAGAGCGGTTCACGTCCTCCGTCCTGGTGGACGAGGGCGTGGTCGCGGCGATCAGGTCGGTCAGCTACCTGGCGCCGCTGGACAACCCGGCCAGCGTGGCCGGCATCGAGGCGGTCAGCGCCCTCCGGCCGGACCTGCGGCAGGTGGCGGTGTTCGACACCGCGTTCCACCAGACCATGCCGCCGCGTGCCTACCGGTACGCGGTGCCCGAGGAGTGGTACACGCGCTACGGGGTCCGGCGGTACGGCTTCCACGGCACCAGCCACCGGTTCGTGAGCGAGCGGGCGGCCGCCCTGCTGGGCCGCCCGCTGGCCGAGCTGCGCCTGGTCACCGCCCATCTGGGCAACGGGTGCAGCGCCGCGGCGGTACGCGGCGGCGTGTCGGTGGACACCACGATGGGGCTGACCCCGCTGGAAGGCCTGGTGATGGCCACCCGGTCCGGTGACATCGACCCGGGCGTGTTCGGGTACCTGACCGGTCACGCCGGCCTGACCGTCGCCGAGCTCACCGAGGTGCTGAACACCGCCAGCGGGCTGGCCGGCCTGTCCGGGGCGAGCAGCGACATGCGCACGGTGGAGGCCGCGGCCGCCGCGGGCGACAGCCGGGCGCGGCTGGCGCTCGATGTGTTCGTGCACCGGCTGGCGAAGGCGGTCGCCGGGCTGGCCACCAGCCTGGACCGGCTCGACGCCTTGGTGTTCACCGCCGGGATCGGCGAGAACAGCGCGCTGGTACGCGGCCTGGTGCTCGGCCGCCTGGGCTTCCTCGGCCTGGCCGAGGACCCGGTGGCCAACGCGCGGCACGGCCGTGACACCGGCGGGCGCATCAGCCACCGCGGCCCGGTCGTGGCGCTGGTCGTGCCGACCGACGAGGAGCTGCTGATCGCCCGCGACACCGCCCGGCTCGTCGCCGCGGCCGGCGCCGCCGCGCGCCGCCGCTAGCGCTGGCCGCGGGTGAAGAGCGTGACGGCGTCGGTGATCAGCGGCTCGACCTGCGCGCAACGGTAACAGCGATGTAGCCATTGACAGCATAGTTGTCATTGCCTACATTGTTGCTCATGACTACTTTCAGCGTCGCATCCATCCCGGACCTCACCGGCACGACGGCGATCGTGACCGGCGCGAGCAGCGGCGTCGGGCAGGCAACGGCCCGCGCCCTGGCGGGAGCCGGCGCGCGCGTCGTGTTCGCCGTGCGCAGCATCGCCAAGGGCAAGGCGGCCGCGGCTGCCACGCCCGGCGTGACCGAGGTCCGCGAGCTCGACCTCGCCAGCCTGGACTCGGTGCGGGAGTTCGCCGCTGCCTGGGACGGCCCGATCGGCCTGCTGATCAACAACGCGGGCGTGTCGGCGCCATCGCTGACCCGGACCGCCGACGGGTTCGAGTCGGCGTTCGGCACCAATCACCTGGGTCACTTCGCCCTGACCAGCCTGCTGCTCGAGCACGTCACCGGCCGGGTGGTGACGGTCGCCTCGCAAGCGGAGCGGTTCGGCCGGCTCGATTTCGGCGACCTCGGCTGGGAGCGCCGCCGGTTCCAGCCCTCCCGCGCTTACAACGACTCCAAGCTGGCCAACCTGCTGTTCACCGCGGAACTGCAGCGCCGGCTCCGCGCCGCGGGGTCGGGCGTGCTGGCGAACGCGGCACACCCCGGCCTGGTGGCGACCGGCATCTACCACCACGACGGCCCGCGCCGCCCGGCCGACCTGCTGTGGCCGGTCGTGATCCGGCTGGCGGCCCAGGACCCCGCCCATGGTGCGCTGCCGGTCCTGTACGCGGCGGTGGCCGATGTCCCCGGGAACAGCTTCGCCGGGCCCAGCCACCTCGCGCACATGCGCGGCGCCCCCGAACTCATCGGCCGCTCCGCCGCCGCCGGAGACCCGGACCTCGCGCGCCGCCTGTGGGACGTCTCCGAGCAGCTCACCGGCGTCCGTTCCCCGCTCCTGCCGGTCCCGCAGCGATCCTGACGAGGCGGCGCGTGCGGGTCAGCGGTGCCTCAGCCGGCGGACGGTGCATGCGATGGCGATCATGCCGATCGCCGCGGCCCGCGCAGCGGGAGAGCGCCGCCCTTGCGGGGCCCGCTGCTGCGGGGGCCCGGCCGGCGGCATCATGCCGTCCTCGCCCGCGCCGAGCAGGCGCCGTCCCTGCAAGGTGAACAGCAGGGCGAAGGAGGGCCCGATGAGCGCTACCGCAACGATGAACAGGACGACCAGCGCGACCAGGGTGGAAGCGGGGGCGCCGGCGTTGGTCAGGGTCACCGCCGTGCCGGGGAGCAGCACCGGGTACTGGGCCACGCCCCAGCCCCATACGACCGCGGCGACACCGAGCGCGGCGATGAACCGGGTGCCCCGCGGGCGGCCGGCGGTGAGCAGGGCCAGCACCGCCAGCCCGCAGACACCGCCGGCGATCACCAGCGGAAGTGCCCGCCCGGTGAGCCGGCCGTAGACCGCCGGGTTCGCGGCATGCAGTTCGAACAGGGCGGCCAGCGACAGCGCCCCCGCCACGATCGCGGCGGCCCGGGCCCGGTGGGTGAAGTAGGCCGTCATCCGCGAGCCGCGCCCGGCCGCCTCGCCGGTCAGGTACACGGCAGCCAGGTAGCCGCAGGCGGCGACGAACAAGAACCCGGCCAGCAGCGCGGTCGGGCTGGTCCAGGCGGCAAGGCTGGCGTGGCTCGCGTTCGCGGGGACCGACCCGGCCGCGATCGCGCCGATCACCGTGCCCATGAAGAACGGGGTCAGCAGCGAGGAGAACGCGAACGTCGCGCCCGCCGCGCGCTGCCAGCGCACCTGGGTGATCTCCTTGCGGAAAGCGAACCCGGCGCCGCGCAGCACGATCCCGCCCACCGCCAGCCACAGCGGCAGCGCGAGCGCGTTCATCACCGCGGCGAACGCGTGCGGGAACGCGGTCCAGAAGATGACCAGGTTGAAGACCAGCCAGACGTGGTTGGCTTCCCAGACCGGGGTGATCGACTCGTCGATCAGGGCGCGCGGAACCCGGCCGTGCGCGGCGGTGCCGGCCAGCAGGTCCCACAGGCCGCCGCCGAAGTCGGCTCCGCCCAGCACCGCGTACAAGGTGATCCCGGCGAGCAGCATGCCCCCGACCGCGTCGGCCGCCATCACGACCCTGCCGGGCGCGTCGCCTGATCAGCCGTTGCGGGCGGCGGGCCGTAGGGGACGGCCGTCTCCGCAAGATCGCCGCGCCGCCACCGCCGGGACAGCACGCGGACAATGACGATCGTGGCGGCGCCGAGCACCGCGTACAGCACGATGACCAGGCTCAGGCTGGTCAGCACGCCGCCGTTGGTGGTCGCCGCGGCGGCGGTGGTCTGCAGCCGGTACACGACCCACGGCTGCCGGCCGACCTCGGTGACCACCCAGCCGCACTCCATCGCGATGATCGCGGCCACCCCGCTTAAGGCCCCGGCCGCCCAGAACAGCCGCTGCGGCGGGAGCCGCCGCCGCCGCCACCACTCCCAGGCCGCCCACAGCCCGGCGAGCAGCAGCAGGAACCCTAGCGCCACCATCACGTCGAAGCACAGGTGGATCAGCCACGGCACCGGCGGCCGGTCGGCCGGCGGCACGGTGTCCCACCCGGTGACCCGGGTTCCGGGCCCGAACCCGGCCAGCAGCGAGTCGAGGTACGGGATCTTCAGCCCCGCGTAGATGTGCCCGTTGACGTAGACGCCGCCCAGCCACTCCGGCACCTGCCGGGACGTGCGCGCGACGTACTCCATCGACGCGAACTTCACCGGCTGCTGGTGCGCGATCGCGCGCGCCGCGGTGTCGCCGACGAAGATCTGGAACGGGGTCAGCACGGCCGCCGGGACGAACCCGAGCGCGAACCCTGTGCGGTGGTAACGGTCCCGCCGGCCGCGCAGGATCCCCGCGGCGTACACCCCGGCCACGGTGAACCCGGTCACCATGTACGCGGCGAGGATCATGTGCGGCATCTCGTACAGCGCCGAGCGGCTGAAGTACACCTGCCACACGTCGACGGAGGTGATCCGCCCGTTCTGCTCGGTGAAGCCGCCGGGAGTGTTCATCCACGAGTTGACCGCGATCACCGACATCGCCCCGAAGATCCCGGACAGCGCGATCGGCATCCCGGACCACCAGTGCGCCCAGCCCGGCAGCCGCCGCCAGCCCCAGAGGTAGATCCCGGCGAAGATCGCCTCCAGGAAGAAGAAAATGCCCTCGACGGCGAACGGGAAGCCGAGCACCGCACCGTAGGCGCGCATCAGGCCCGGCCACAGCAGCCCCATCTCGAACGACAGCACGGTGCCCGTCACCGCGCCGACCGCGATCAGCACTCCCATCGCCTGCGACCAGCGCCGCGCCAGCCGCATCGCGACCTCGTCACCGCGCCGGAGCCCGATGAACTCCGCGAGCAGCACCACTGACGGCAGCGCGATCCCCAGGCAGGCCAGGATGATGTGGAACCCCAGCGTCGTCGCCATCTGCGCCCGGGCCGGGACCACCTGGCCGCCCACGCGGGAGGCGACGAGGAGGGCGGTTGTGCTAGCGCGCATCCTCAACTCCGCGGTATGTGATGCGGAACCCCAGGGCGATCCTAGAGGGAGGCTGCCCGCTTTATGCCGGGCGGCCGGCGGTGCCCGGGCCCGTCTCGAAGGCGGCGGAGAACAGGTAGCTGGTCGCGAGGCTGCGGTAGGGCCGCCATTTCTCGGCGATGGCCAGGACCTCCTGCTGGGTGGGCAGGTGGTCCAGCTCGTAGGCGACCTGGACCGCCTTGCGGAGCGCAAGGTCGCCCGGCAGGACGACGTCTTCCCGGCCGAGCGCGATGATCATGGCACCCTGCACGGTCCACGGGCCGATCCCGGGGATCGCGGTGAGCTCGGCCATCAGCTCGTCGTCGGGCAGGCCGCTCAAGACCTCCGGGTCCAGCCTGCCGTCCGACAGCCGCTCGGCGAGGTCACGGAGCGTGTTGATCTTCCGCCAGGAGAGCCCGGCCTCGCGGAGCTTGCCGGGATCGACGGCCAGCAGTTCGGCGGGTGCCGGGAGATGGCCGCCGAAGAGGGCCTCGATGCGGGCCAGCGTCCGGCGGGTCGCTGGGACGGACAGCTGCTGGCCGGTGACCTGGAACAGCAGGGCACCGTACAGGTCCATCGGCGGCAGCTGGGCCATCCACGCCCGGGGGTCGAAGGCCGGCCGGTCGTTGATGAGCCGGGCCAGCACGGGATCGGCGTCGTGCAGGTGCGAGCGTGCCTGCCTCAGCCATACGGCACGGGCGGAATCGCCGGCCGCCGTCTCCTCCGCCCGGGGAGCAGGCGCTGACATCGTCATGCGTTCGTCACCTTCTCGTAGCAGGGTCGGGCACCGGGTTTACGCCAGGCGAGCGGGGCCGGTCTGCGCTTGTGTTGCTACCTTGCCATCCGCCTCCGACGGTGAGCCCTTCCGGTACAGCGGCCCGCCGCGGAGCCCTGCCACGGCGCGCGGACTGGGGCACTGGTCATGGGCGCGTCGCCTTCCGGCTGCGGACTGGACGCGGCCGACGCTAGGGGCCATAACGGTGAACGGCTGTCACCAGATTCCGGTGATTTTCATTCCGGTGCGAGCTGGCGGACCTCGAGCAGATCAAGGCCGAGCGCCTCGATCTCGGCTAGTACGCCGTACAGCGCGGACCGGTCGAGGAAGCCGGTGAGCACGGTGTGCGCGCCTTGCTGCTGCGACACCATGACCGGGAACGCGGACAGCAGCGTCGCGCCGAGGTGCCCGTTGACCCGGATCCGGTACCGGCAAGGGGCTGAGTCCATGCCGCCATGGTTGTGCCCTGGAAGGTGAGCCCGCATCACCGGGATCTGGTGACCGCCGTGCGACCGGTTAGCCCGGCGGAGAGCAGCCGCAGCTCCCGCGCCCGCTGTACCGCGGAGGAGCGGTCACTGGCCTGGAGCTTGGCGTAGATGCTGCGGACGTGCGTGTTGACGGTGTTCACCGAGACGGACAGTTCTGCTGCGATCTCAGGCCTGGACAGGTTCGTCGGGAGATACCGCAGCACCCTGAGCTCGCTCGGGCTGAGCTCCTCCGCTTGCGGCAGGACGGGCGGATGAGTGGCCGCCAGGGACGAGCCGTGCGCGACGTCGAGGATCCCGGCGAGCAGCGCGGCGTGCGCCGTCTCATGCCGCGGCAGCGCCTCCAGCAGCGCGCGCGAGCCCGTCATCACGAACGGCAGGACCAGCCTGTCCGGCTCGGCGAGGCTGAGCGCGCGTTCGGTGGCCTGGTTCGCCGCGCGCGGGTCACCGAGCTCGCGGTGGGCGAGCCCGGCGAGCAGGTGACTCTCGACGAGCGTGACGTAACCGACGACCGGCGCCGTGCCCGCCACAACGCCCTGCACCGCGCGGAGGGCTCCGGCCGGATCGCCTTCCGCGAGGCAGATCACTGCGCGCGCATTGCCGATCTCGCCTGAGCTCGCCCGCTCGTCATCGAGCGCCGCCAGGCGGGCGCGGGCCTGGCCAGGCGCCCCGAGGCGGGCTTGCGTGGCGAGCAGCCAGCCGGTCACCTGGCTCGCGAGCGCGTGCGATCCCTCCATCTGCGATGCCAGGCGCTCGGCCGCGCCGAACTCCTCGAGCGCCTCGGGGTGGCGGCCGCGGCCGGCGTGCAGTATCCCGGCCGTCTGGTGCAGCAGCAGCCTGATGTCCGGCCCGGCATCTGTCAGCAGGGCCCGTTCGGTGCGCCGCAACCACCGCTCGCCCTCGTCGAACTCACCCAGCCACACCATCGTGCCGCTGAGCGTCATCAGCGCGGGCGCGACCACCGGTTCCGTGCCCCAGCCGTACCGTTCGGCGAGCGCGATCGCCTCGCGGCAGCGCTGCTGGGTAGTGGCGAACGAGTGGATCTTCGACGCGAAAGCGAGCTGCGCCAGGCAGGTGACTTCGAGATTGGGGCGGCCGATCCTGCGGGCCAGGACGGCGCCCTCCCGGAGGTGGCGTTCGGCGTCGGGAAGCGCCAGGCACCACGCCTCTGCGCTCCCCAGGTTCATCAGCGCCACCGCCCGCAGGTCGCTGTCGAGCGCGATGTCCGCGCCGGACTCCCCGGTTACCGGGGAGGCAAGGAACGTGACCTGCTCGATGACGCTGGCCAGGTGACCACGCCGCCTGGCCAGCGACAGCTTCAGCGAGGCGATCGCCACCCGGAGCCGGCGCTGGCGCTCTGGCGGCGCCGTCCTGGCGTGCGTCTCGGCGACCGCCAGGTGGGCGGCCGCCTCGTCCAGGCGTCCCCGGACAAGGTCAACCGTCGCGCGCACCAGGGCCAGATCGGGGTGATCCGCGCGGTGCGGGAAGGCCCGCAACAGCACGTGCATGGTCTGCGTCTGCCCGTCGAGCGTCAGGCTCAGCGAGTAGTCGGCGAGCAGCCGGGCGGCGTCGGCCCAGTCGCCCGCCGCCTGGGTGTGCCGGATCGCCTCGACGACGTCGCCATGCTGGGTGAACCACGCGGCGGCCCGCCGGTGCAGCGCTGGCACTTCCCCGGGCAGCGCGCGGCGCAGCTCCAGCCGCAGGAGATCGCTGAACAGGTGGTGGTAGCGGAACCAGGTGCGCTCAGGGTCGAGCGATACGACGAACGCGTTCGCGTCCTCGAGTTGCAGCAGGATCCGTTCCGAGCCGGAGCGGCCGGTGAGCAGGTCCGCCAGTTCACCGTTGACGCGATCGAGCAGCGAGGTGCGCAGCAGCAAATCCTGGACCTCGTCAGGCTGGCGTTCCAGCATTTCCGCGATCAGGTACTCGGCGACCGTGCGGCTGCTCCCGGAGAACTCCGCGACGAACCGCTCCGGGTCGGGGTGATCAGCCAGTGAGATCGCGGCGAGCCGCAGGCCCGCGGCCCATCCTTCGGTTCGCTGGTGCAGCAGCACCGTTCCCGGCCCGGACAGCGTGACACCGGAGGAGGCGAGCAGCTCGCGTGTTTCGCGCTCGGTGAAGCGCAGATCTGCCGCGCGGATCTCGGCCAGCTCGCCCGCGAGCCGCAGCCGATGCAAGCGCAGCCGCAGGTCGTGACGCGTGGCCAGCATCGCGTGAGCGTTGGGAGGAAGGTTCGCCAGCAGGCGGGTCAGCTGGCCGAGGGCCTCCGGTGAGTTCAGCTCGTGCAGATCATCGATGACCAGCACGGTGTCGCTGCGGGCGCCGGCCAGCTCGGACAGCACCGTGTCGACCATCGCGCGCCCATTGAAATCCGGCGTGGCTGCCGGCGATTCGGCGCGGCCGGCCGTGGCGGAGGCCTGCCGGATCGCGCTGAGCAGGGCAAGCCAGAACTGCTGCGCGTCCTGCTGGTCACGCTGCACCTGGACAACGGCCAGCCGTGCCGTCCGGCCCGCACGGTCTGCCCACGCGCGCAGCAGTGAGGTCTTCCCACTCCCGGCGGGAGCCGAGACGATCGTCACCTTCCCCGCCGCGCCGCGGTCAAGCGCGGCGAGAAGGTCACCCCGGTCGATCAGCCGGGGAACTGTCAGAGGCATCCTCAGCGGCCAGTCTGGCCGTCTGCACCTGATGCCCCCGCCGTCGGCCGCACGGTCGTGAAACCTTCCTCTCCGTATCAGGCCAGCGTACGTGCTCCGCTGGCGGCGCGCGACTGCGCGCTGCGGCCCGGATCACCAGGATCCGGTGAGGATCTTTCACCTGGATAGCGGCAAGCGTGGGGCGCTGCGAAGGGGCCTGCGGGCCTGCGGGAACCACTGTTCGTCGAGAGGACATCATGAGCGCTCACGTGGCGATCGTGGCCGGTGCAGGCGGTGCACTCGGTCACGCGACGGCGGCGACCCTCGCCGCCAGCGGCCGGACGGTGGTCGCGGTCGACCGGAACGGGCATGCGCTGGGTGAACTCCCGGACGGCGTTCGCACCGAGGTGGCCGACACCACCGACCCCGGCGCGGTAAAAAGCCTCGTCGACCGGATCGCGAGCGAGGCCGGGCCCCCCGACGTGCTGGTGAACACCATCGGCACGTTCCGGCTGGGAGACGCGCTCGGCACGACCCCCGAGACGCTGCGGCTCATGATCGACGTCAACCTCGGGCCCGCGCTGTGGCTGAGCCAGGCGGTCGCGCCGTACATGCGGCAGCAGGGTTCGGGTGCCATCGTGCACGTAGCCGCCCGCCCGGGGATTGAGCCATCCGGGGGCATGGCGGCGTACAGCGCGAGCAAGGCCGCTCTGGTCCACCTGACACGCATCCTCGACGTCGAACTCCGCCCGCACGGGATCCGGGTGAACGCGGTCGCGCCGCAGCTGCTCGACACGCCAGCGAACCGGGCCACGTTCCCCGAGGAGATGATGGCGCGCGCGGTCGCGCCCCAGGCGATCGCCGAGGTGATCGCGTTCCTGGTCAGCGACGCCGCGGCGCCGGTCAGCGGGGCGATACTGCCGGCCTACGGTGCTTGACCAGCCCGCACCCGCGCGGGAATCACCAGGATCCGGTGACGTGCTCTCACCTTCCCGGCCGGGAGCCTGGCTCCGTCGCGAAGGCACGGCCGCCAGTGGACGTGCCTCAGATTCAAGGGAGATGCCGTGACATCACCAGCCCCGGGCGCCAGCAGCGCCGTAGACCTGCCCGACTACGCGCCCATTCCCCGGTCCGCGCTGGGCCCGGCCCTCAACGACCAGGGGTACTACGTCGGGCGGGTGGAGCGGAACCTGTACTGGGTCACCGACGGGGTCTACCAGTCGGCGTTCCTGACCACCGGCGACGGGGTGGTGCTGTTCGACGCGCCGCCGAGCATCGGGGGCAACCTGCGGCGGGCGGTGGACGAGATCGCCGCCGCCAACGGGGTCACCAACCGGGTGACGCACCTCGTCTACTCGCACCACCACGCCGACCACGGCGGCGCGGCGTCGCTGTTCGGCGGGGACGTGGTCCGCATCGGGCACGAGGAGACCCGGCGGCTGCTGCTGCGCGATGCTGACCCGGCGAGGCCGGTACCGGAGGTGACCTTCGCCGACCGCTACACCCTCGAAGTCGGCGGCGAGCGCGCCGAGCTGGCCTGGCGCGGCCCCAACCACACGCCGGACAACATCTACATTCACTTCCCTGACCACGACACCCTGATGTTCATCGACGTCGTCAACGCCGGGTGGGTGCTCATCTACAACCTCAACCTGTCCGAGGACGTCATCGGGTACATGGGCGCCCCGGCCATCGCGCTGGACTACCCGTGGACCCACTTCATCAGCGGGCACCTGGGCCGGCTCGCCACCCGTGAGGACGTCGCGGTGCACCAGCAGTACATCGCCGACATCGAAGCCAGCGCCAAAGAGGCGCTGGAGAGCGTCAACCCGGTGCCCTTCTACGTGGCAGGCGGGCAGAACGTCTGGGCCGGGGTGAAAGCCCACCTCGACACCGTCACCGAACGCGCGGCCGCGCCCGTCATTGCCAAGTACACCGGCGTGCTGGCCGCCGCGGACATCGAGGTTTTCACCCGGACCACCACGTTCCAGATCATGCAGTCGCTGCGCCTCGACCGCGGGGTCACCGTCAGCAGTGCGGTGCACCCCTGACCGCAACGCACCCCAGGGCCGGTGCTGAGCACCGGCCCTGGCCGCTTTTCACCCGGCCAGGGATGTCGTGTCGTGTTCATGCCGGGTTGCCGGCTGACGCGGCGGCGCCGCAGATGTCGGCGGTTCGTGGATGAACTCTGGCCAGCGTGGGGATGACACGGAAGGCCAGCCGGCCGCCGGGGGACCCGCGGGGCGCGATGAAAGTGCCAGTCCCCCTGCTCCGGCGCACAACTACAGGCCGTAGTAATACCCTCCTGAGGCTTGCGGCCGGGGGTGACGGGAGGAAAAAACTTGACGAAGCGGGGGACGACCGAGCAAAGACGCCCGGCCGGTGCGGGCCATGCGGGGTGGCGCCGCCGCGCAGGGCTCGCGTTGACGTCGGCTGTTTTGATCCTGTGTGCCTGCGGATGCGGATCCGCGGCATCGGGCCCGGCGGCCGGGACTGGGGCCGGCGGCGGCACAGCGGCGCCCGGGGAATCGACGGTGACCATTTCGGCCCGCTCCTTGCCCCGTGTCGGGACCGTGCTGGTGACCAGCCAGGGCCTGGCGCTGTACGTGTTCGCCCCGGATCATCACCGGGCAATCACCTGCAAGGGCACCTGCCTGGGGACATGGCCGCCGCTGATGCTCCCGTCCGGGGGCAGGCTTGCCGCGGGTGCCGGGGTCGACCGGAGGCTCCTCGGCTCTGACCGCGACCCGGCGGGCGGGCGGGTGGTCACCTACGCCGGCTGGCCGTTGTACACGTACACCGGGGACGTGCAGCCGGGGCAGGCGACGGGGCAGAACATCAACCTCAACGGCGGCAAGTGGTACGTGATCCGGCCTTCCGGCCGCCCGCTGATCCCCGGGCCTTGATCACCGGTCAGCGATCTTCCCGTCCTGGGCGCGGCGAGCGACCGTTTCGTCCTGGACGGCGGGCCGTGCTGCTGTCCGGCGGCGGCCTGGTGGCCGGGGCCGCTGCGGCCAGCGCCGGGTGGGCCCTGAGCACGCGGCCGGCGGCCGAGCCGGGCCCGGCGGTCATCCCGCCCGATGATGACCTCATGCGCGAGCACGGCGTGCTGAAGCGGGTGCTGCTGTGCTACCGGGAGATGATCGCCCGGGTCCAGGCCGGCGGGCCGATGGACGCCCAGGATCTGCACGATGCGGCCTTGATCATCCACGATTACATCGAGGGCTTCCACGAGGGCCTGGAGGAAGGTTTCGTGTTTCCCCGGCTGGTCAAGGCGGGGCGCCTGGTCGGCACGGTGACCACGCTGCTGGTCCAGCACGCGCGGGGCCGGGTGATCACCCAGTTCCTGCTCCGCGGGGCCACCGCCAAGGGCGTGGCCAGCCCGGGCGCGGCAGCCTCGCTGGCCGCCGCGATGCAGGCATTCGACCGCATGTACGAGCCGCATGAGGCGCGCGAGGACACCGTGGTGTTCCCGGCCTTCCGCCAGATCACGCCGGCCGCCGAGCTGACCGACCTCGGCCAGTACTTTGCCGACCTGGAGCACCAGCAGTTCGGCACCGATGAGTTCGCCGCGATGGTGGCCCGGGTAGCCAGCATCGAGCGGAACCTCGGCATCTACGACCTGGCCCGGTTCACCCCGCAGATAGGCCAGTACCTGCCGCCGGCATGACCCGCTGAGCAAGCATGGATACGACGACAGCGACGGGATCCTCGAGATCTCCCCGTCCATGCGCCTGGTGCATCGACGGCGGCAGCGCCAGCATCGGGATGACCGCGTACCTGCCCTGCGAGGGCGGCGTCGTCGCGGTCAAAGCCGCCCGTTCCCCGCCCGCGCTGCACCTGCTGTGGAACTCCGGCGCCGGCGGCGGGCCGCCGATCGTTGCCGGCGGCCTGGTCTGGACGATCGGGCAGAACGGCAAGCTGTACGGCCTGGACCCGGCCACCGGCAAGATCCGCCAGCAGGCAGCGATCGGCACGCCCGCGAACCACTTCCCGACGCCCGGCATCGGGGCCGGCCTGCTGCTCGCCCCCGGCGCCCGGAACGTGGTCGCCTTCCGCACCCATTAGACCTGCAAGAAAGCCATCAAGGCGACTGCAAGACCCGGGGGTTACAGATAAGTCCAGGCCCTTACCGGGCTGCCCAGCCCCCCGTGGAGAGCAATGAACAGGCCCCGGCCCGTCGCTGTGGTCGTCTACCCGTACTCGACCGGTGCCAGGCTCGCCCTGGCGCTGGCCAGCCACGGGTGGGGCGCGATCGCCGTCGTGCCCGCGGATCCCGCGCGGTACAGCATGCCGCCAGGGGTGCCAGGCCGCGGTTGGGCATCGGTCATCACCGATCACGGCGACCCGGCCGATCTTGCCGCGACGCTCCGCCTGGCCGACGCGCAGGCGGTGGTCCCCGGCGATGAGAGCGGCGTCCCGGCCGCGGAGAGCCTCGCGCAGCGGCTCGGCTTGCCTGGCAACGACCCGGCAACGACTGCCTGGAGGACCCATAAAGCCGCGATGCAGCAGGCGCTGAGGGACACCGGCCTGCCACACCCGATGACCGCCGAAGCACGCTGCGCGGATCGTGCTTCAGCGGCCGCGCGGGTAGCCGGGCTGCCAGGCCGTCCCGTGGTCATCAAACCCTCATGGCGGTCCGCGTCGGAGGAGGTGACCGTCTGCCGCGCTCTGCGGGACGTGCCGGGGGCATGGTGCCGCGCCGCAGCAGCGCCGGACATGACGGGGCGGTCGAGCGGCGCAGCGGTCGTGCAGGAATATCTGCGCGGGCCGCAGTGGACGGTCAACACGGTCACCGTCACCGGGCCATCCGGCCGCCGAGAGCACGTGGTGACGGACATGTGGCGCGAGCGCGTGACGGAGACCGAGTCCGGTCAGATCGCGTGGGGTGAGTCGTGGCTGGTGCCGCCGCAGGCAGCCGGCGAGGACGGCCAGCAGGTCGCCGAGTACGCCCTTGACGTCCTCGCGGCGGTCGGCGTCGAGGCAGGCCCGGCGCACGTGGAGATCATCTTCACCGCGGGCGGCCCGAGGCTCGTTGAGGTCGCCGCGCGGCTGGCGGGCTGCTACCCGCAGGATCTCACCGAGCAGGTGACCGGCCAGAGTCAGCTGTCGGGCACGGCTGCGGCCATCGCCGACCCGGAAGGGTTCGCGACCCGGGCCCTGCGGCCCGTGCTCGACGGCGTGGCAGTGGCCCAGGCGTGGCTGGTGGCCCCGGCGGACTCGTGGCTGGACGCGGCCGTGCTCGGCCAGGTCTTCTGCCTGGCCACGCTGCGGTCATCCGACCCGCGGCTGGCCGCCGGCGGCCAGGTCCGCAGGACCCGCGATACCGCCAGCTCGCCGGGGTGGCTGAACCTCTGCGGCACCGCCGCGGCCGTGGAGGCCGACATCCGGCGGCTGCGGGAGGACCTCGAGCCGCGCCTGTACCGCTGGCTGCGGGAGGACCCCGAGCCGCGCCTGTACCGCCGGGCGGGCTGATGAGCGGGCGAGGCGGCCTGGTCGCGCTCACCGCCGCGCAGGCGGCCGGGCAGGCCGGGCAGTGGGCCGCATGGCTCGCCGTCGTCTACGCCGCGGTCAGCGGGCCGCACGCGGCGCTGTGGGTCGCCGTGGTCACCTTCGCCTGGTGCGTCCCGCAGATCCTTGCCGCGGCCATCGGCCGCCTCGTCGACGCCTGGGGGCCCCGGTGGACCGGGACCGTGGCGTGGCTGGTGACCGCCGGCCTCGCGGAGGCGGCCGTGATCCTGCGGCCGGGGATCACCGGGCTGACTGTGATCCTCGCGCTGACCGCGCTCACCGGCACGTGGGGCATTGCCGCCGGCGAGGCGGTGCCGTCCTGGCTGCCGGGCAGGCCGAGCCAGACCGAGGGCGGCGCCGCGCTCTCGGCGGCAACCAGCATCACGATCGCCCTGGCCGCGCTCTCCGGCACGTGGCTGGTGGTCCACGCCGGGCAGCGCGGCGCGTGGGCCCTGGCCGCCGGCCTGTCCGCCGCCGGCGCCGGGATCAGCCTCATCATCCCCGCGGCCCGGCCCGGCTCTCCCCCCCGCGGGCCGGGCCGCGGCCGGCCCGCCCCGCTGCCGGCCGCGGCCCGGCGCATGCTCACGCTCACCTGCGGGCTGTGGCTGGTCCTTGGCGCCGTCACCGCTCTCGAGGCGCTGTACGTGGTCCAGGTCCTGCACGCCCGCTACGTCGTCTACGGGTGGCTCCTCGCGACGTACGCAGCCGCGGGCATCGCGGCCAGCGCAGCAGCAAGCCGGTGGCCGCGTGTCGCGGACTCACCCGGTGCGGTCACCGGTGCCGCCCTGCTGCTGGCGGCCGGGCTGCCGCTCTACCTGGGGACCACCCGGATACTGATCGCGTTCGCCGGCGCGGCCGTGTTCGGGGCGGGTGCAGCCCTGGCCAGGGTCGCCATCCGCGGCGTGCTGACCGGCAGCACGCCCGCGTACCGGCACGGCCGGGTGACCGCGCTGTGGGAATCGGTGCAGGCTTTCGCCCTGGCCGCCCCGCTGCCCGCCGTGGGAGTCCTGGTCACGCTGTGCGGCCTGCGGCCTGTGCTGTACGGGACGTGCGCGCTCGCGGCAGCCGTCGCCCTGGCGTACTCGAGCACGCGGGCCCGCCGCGCAGGAACGCCGCCGGCGGACCGGGTTACCAGGGAGGTCTCCGTGGGCCCGGATCAGGGCCGTATCGCTGCCGGCTCTGGCTGGCGCGTCCCCGAGCCGCGCCGGCCGCAGGACAACGGGCACGTCCTGGCGCCCGGCGGCGGGCACGCCGGCTTCCCGTGCTCGGGAGCGTGCCTGGTGGCCTCGGACGACGACGGTTTGTACGCCAGGGCCGAGCGGTTCGTCACGCTGTTCTGCGCCGAGACCCGGGCCGGCGCGCCGGACCGGCGGCTGTGGCAGGTGCGCCGGGAGATCGCGGCGACCGGCACGTACTGGCATACCGCGGCCGAGCTGGAGTTCGGCGCCCGGGTGGCGTGGCGGAACAGCTCGCGGTGCATCGGCCGGCTGTACTGGCACAGCCTGCGGGTCCGCGACCGCCGCGAGGTCAGCGCGGCCGGCCAGGTCGCGGCCGAGTGCATCGCCCACCTGCGCGAGGCGACCAGCGACGGCCGGATCCGGCCAACCATCACCGTGTTCGCCCCTGATGCCCCGGGCTGGCCGGGCCCGCGGATCCACAGCCCCCAGCTGATCCGCTACGCCGGGTACCAGGACCCCGGTGGCGCGGTCACCGGCGACCCGGCGAACCTGCCCATCACCCGCCTGGCGCACAGCCTTGGCTGGCCCGGCGCCTGGCCCCCCGGCCGGTTCGACATCCTCCCCCTGGTCATCGAGGAAGCCGGCACGCGCCTGGAACTCCACCCGCTGCCCGCCGATGCGGTCCTCGAGGTGCCGATCCGCCACCCCGACTTCGGCTGGTTCAGCGACCTGGGGCTGCGCTGGCACGCGGTCCCGGTGATCAGCGACATGTACCTGGAAATCGGCGGCATCTGCTACCCCGCCGCCCCGTTCAACGGCTGGTACATGTGCACCGAAATCGGCTCCCGCAACCTCGGCGACACCACCCGCTACAACCAGCTACCCACGATCGCCCGCCACATGGGCCTGTCCACCGCCAGCGACCAGACCCTCTGGAAGGACAGAGCCATCACCGAACTCAACCTCGCCGTGCTGCACTCGTTCACCGCCGCCGGCGTCACCATCACCGACCACCACACCGAATCGGCCCGCTTCCTGCAGCACATCGAACGCGAGACACGCCACGGACGCCCCTGCCCCGCCGACTGGACCTGGATCGTCCCACCCACGGCGTCCTCGGCCACCCCGGTCTTCCACCGCTACTACCAGGACTTCGACGCGTCGCCGAACTTCCGCCGCCACCCGCCGCCACCAGAGGCACCAGCCCGGTTCCCCGGCTGCCAGCCCGCCGCCGCCCATCATCGCGACCACCTCGTTGCCGGCGGTCCGGTCACGGCGGCGGTGCCCCGCCTGCCAGCACCCGGTCGAGATTGGTAGCGGCGCTGATCAGCGCCAGGTGGGTGAATGCCTGGGGGAAGTTGCCCAGGGCCTCCCCGGCCGGGCCGATCTCTTCCGCGAACAGCCCCACGTGGTTGGCGTGGGTGAGCATCTTCTCGAACACGTACCGGGCCTCGGAGATGCGCCCCGCCCGGGTCAGCGCCTCCGCGCCTTACTGCTGTCGGTCACTTCGGCGCATGGCGTTACCTCGACAGTAACAGCCGTGAGCGCCGGCGAGGCTGGCGCCGCCGCGCACCGGGCGGGTTTATCCCCGGACGCTGCCGGGCACCCTGGCGTGAATACACCACCAGGTTCGTTTTCTGGAGGTGACCATGACCGGATCGACGTCGCCTGGGCAGGACCGGTGGGACAGCGAGGGGCGTCCGGCGGGCCGCCTGGACCGGCGGTCCTTCCTGCACGGGGTAGCCGTCACGGGCCTTGCCGCGACGGTGGCCGCGAACCGCTCCTCGCCCGCAGCCGGGCAGCAGCAGGCGCCTGCCGGAGCGGCACACGAGACTCAGGCGTTCCCGCGGCGGTCACACCCGGTTCAGGCCCCTGCTCTGCCCGGCGCGCAGCCGATTTCGGAGAACGACCGGGTGTATACCGCTGACCAGGACTCCAACACGGTCAGCGTGATCAACCCCAAGACCAATACGGTGCTGGGAACGATCGCGCTGGGAAACGTGCGCCTGGACACCAATGCGGATGTTCTGGGCGCGATGTATGACCGGGAGATCGACGTCCACGGTCTCGGGTTCTCCCGCGATGGCCGTTATATCGACGTCATCGACGTGACGACCAACGCCGTCCACGTCATCGATACCGCCACCAACCAGGTGCTGCACACGATCTACCTCAACCGCGCCCCGCACGAAGGATTCTTCGCTCCGGACGGAACCGAGGTGTGGGTCGCCGAGCGAGGCGTGGACACCGTCGCGATCATCGACTGGCGGCATGACCGGGTCATCGACCGGATCCACACCGAAGACGGGCCTTCGAAGGTGGTGTTCAGCCCGGATGGCCGGCTGGCCTACGTCAACCACCTGCGAGCGGAATCCTTCGACGTCATCGACGTGGCCACCCGCAAGATCATCCACCGCGTCACGATACCGAGCGTTGCCGGCGGCTCCTCCGACGAGGCGATCTCGCCCGACGGCAGAGAGATCTGGCTGGGCATGCCGGACAACGGCTATACCACCGCCGTGGTCAACGCGCACACCTACAAGGTTGAGGCCGTCTTGAACACCGGCCCGCGGACCAACCACCCTAACTTCGTCACGGTCGACGGCGTGAACTATGCCTACCTGACCGTCGGCGATCTGGACCAGACCCTGGTCTTCCGCCGCTCCGCTACCGGCGGCCCGCCCGCCTTGGTCAAGCGCATCCATAACCACGGACACGGTCCGCACGGCATCTGGCCCAGCCCGGACAGCACCCGCATATACGTGGCGATGCAGTACTCCGACGGCGTCGACGTGATCGACACCAAGTCCATGAAAGTGATCGACACCCTGCGCATCGGGCAGTCGCCGATGGGCCTGGTCTACGTCGCCCGCTCCAGCCCCGGCAGCACCACGAACCTGGGCCGGCAGGGCCTGGGCATGCGCAACGAGTACTGGCCCATCGAGGTACAGGGCATGCCCGGAACCGGCAACGCCCAGATCCGGGCCCTGCCCGGGATCGATGAAGTCGTCATCGATGTCCGCGGACTGCCCGCCAACCAGCCGTTTACCGCGTACCTCACCCGCGGGCCGGAGACCACGGCGCTGCTCTCGGCAACCAGCGACCACATGGGCGACATGTACGAGACCGTCGCTTTCCTCCACGTCTTCGCCAACCACTACGACAAGGTCATCGTGCGGCCCGGCGCGCCCTTGTAGCCGAGCGCTGGAGGGCCGCGGCGGCACGAGGGACCTAGCCCGCCGCGGGAGACCCGTGGACGGGACACGTGGGAGGACGTGGCCTCTCCTGGCTTGCGGGCTTCTCGTGCCGCCGCAGCCCCTGTTCCTGGTCTACCTTATGAAACGATGAGTTTCGTAACGACGAACGGGGCGAACGGGCTATAGCGACTGTGAGGTGCGTCTCACCAGGGACCCAGGCGTGGAACACCAGAGCCCAGGAGATCATGGACCGGGCGGCTCGAGGATGAGACGCCTGGCCGTCCTGCCGGTGCGCGCGAGCTGCCCGGTGGCGGACACGCTGACGATAAAGAAAGTTAGGTGCGGCCATGAGCCATGGACGCGCGCGGGCGACTGCGGGCCTGCCGGATGCGATCGGGCAGGCCGTCGCCGAGGTCGATGAGATGCTCGCCGCCTCGGACCGTGCGCTCACGGCGGGTTACCCCGGCGACCGGCCCGGCCGGCAGCCGGTGCACACCGCGTACGTTCCGGCTGATCTGTTCCATCCGGGCCTGGCCGCCGACTGGGGCCGGCAGGCCCTGCAGGCGCTGGCTGACTGCGCGCCGTCGCCGGCCGAATTCGGCGCCGCGATGGGCCTGCCGGGCGAGCTTGCCGCGATCGTGCGGGAACGGGTAGTGGCGAAGCTTTCTGATGAGCCGGTCGAGGACCTGCGGCTGGATTTTGAAGACGGCTACAAGCCCGCCGGCGCCGCCGCTGAGGACACGGATGCAGTGGCGGCGGCCAGGAATCTTGCCGCCGCGGCCGCCGCAGGCTCCGCCCCGCCCTTCGTGGGCATTCGCTGCAAGAGCCTCGAGGCGGCCAGCCGGCTCCGGGCCATCCGCACCATCAGCCTCTTCCTTGAGGAGTTGCTGGCGCACGGGCCGATGCCCGCGGCATTCGTGCTGACCCTGCCGAAGGTCAGCACGGCAGAGCAGGTCCGGGCGATGGCTCTGCTCTGCGACCGTTGTGAGCAGGCGTTCGGGTTGCCTGGCGGCAGCCTTGCCTTCGAGATCCAAGCCGAAACGCCGCAGCTCATACTTGGCGCCGACGGCAGCGCCACCATCGCACGCTGTGTGCACGCCGGCGGCGAGCGTCTCACCGGCGTGCACTACGGAACATACGACTACGCGGCGGCTCTCGGCATTGCCGGGGAGTTCCAGCGGCTGGACCACCCGGCTGCCGATCACGCGCGTGAGGTGCTACAGGTTGCGGTGGCGGGAACGAGGGTGCGGCTCTCGGACGGCTCATGCAACGTGCTGCCGACCGGATCCCGCGCCGACGTGGCCGCAGCATGGCGGCTGCATTCTGGCCTGGTCCGCCGCGGCCTGGAGCGGGGCTTCTACCAAGGCTGGGACCTGCACCCGGCGCAGCTGGCAAGCCGGTACGCGGCGACGTACGGGTTCTTCCTCGCGGGCGTCCCCCGCGCCTGCGGCCGGCTGCGTTCTTACACCGGGTCGGCCGACAGCGGCACACTCGAGGAACCGGCCACCGCGCTGGCCCTCGCGGGGTTCCTGCTTCGCGGCCTTGACTGCGGCGCGCTCAGTGAGGCAGAGATCGGCGAGCGCTGCGGCCTGGACCGGACGGCCCTGTGGGCCCTACGCCACGCCCGGCGGTGAACGCGGGGGCGATCAAGGCCATCAGGAGCACGCTGCCCACAGCGTGGAATCTTCCCGGCCGTCGCGCGGCGGAGTAATGTCCGCTACGCACCCTGTCAACGCGACGTTTGTCGGCCAGGGAGGGCCCGCCCATGGCGAGTTCAGGTACATCGGGGGTTTTGCGAAGCGCTGCCGCGCCGTCGGTGACGTCGGTCGAGCATCGCGGCATCGAGCACATTCCGCTGTCAGAGCGCTGGGGAAGGCCCAGTGGGCTGTTCTGGATGTGGGCGGGCGCGGTCTGGAACGTCGAATTCGTCGTCTACGGCGCGCTCGCGGTGGTCGTCTTCGGGCTGTCGTTCGCCCAGGCGGTCGTTGTCATCCTGATCGGCAATCTTTTCTATGTGCTGACCGGGCTGTCGAGTCTGCAGGGACCGCAGGCCGGTACCACGGCGTTCGGGGTGAGCCGTGCTCCATTCGGCCCGAACGGAAACCGGCTGCCGTCATTCTTCAACTGGGTCACTCAGGTCGGATTCGAGATCGAGGGCATCGCCCTCATTGTGTTCGCGGGCATTCTGCTGGCCTCGAAGGCCGGGCTCACCGCCGGGGTGCCGGCGAAGGTGATCTTCATCATCCTCGCCGTGGCCATCCAGGCGGTCTTGCCGCTGCTGGGGCACACAGCCGTGCTAAAGGTGCTGCGCTGGCTGGCGATCCCGTTCATCGTGCTGTTCGCGGTGATGGCCGGGCTCACGGCCGGCAAGGTCAACCTGCATGTCCCTGCGCACGGGGCGACCTGGGGAGCCCTGACCATCTTCCTCGCCCTGGTGATCTCGGCCGGCGGGCTGGGCTGGACCGAAAACGGCAACGACTACTCGCGGTACCTGGCACCGAACGCCAGCAAGGTCCGCATCGTGGCTGCTGTCGCGCTCGGCGGAGCGATCCCGTCGGCGTTGCTTGAGATCCTCGGCGCCGCCATTGCCACCGGCGTGCCGAGCGCTACCACGGTCAACGGCTTGATCTCAGGGTTCCCGAGCTGGTTCATCTGGCCGTACCTGATCTTCGCGATCGTGCAGCTGTTTACGATCAATACGCTCGATCTGTACTCATCCGGCGTGACGCTGCAAAGCCTGATTCCTGGGCTGCGCCGGCTTCAGTGCGTCGCGATCGATACCGTGATAGCTGGCAGCCTGGCCGCGTACGCGGTCTTCTCGTCGCACTTCTTCACGCTGCTCACAGACTTCCTGCTGTTCATCATCCTGTGGCTGGGGCCGTGGTGCGCTATCTACCTGGTCGACAGCTGGCTCCGGCGGAACCGCTACGACCACGACGCGCTGCTTAATGAGCGAGCCGGCCGGTACTACCGTAACGGCGGCGTGCACTGGCCCGCGGTCATCGCTCAGGTGCTTGGCATGGTCTGCGCGGCGTTGTGGCTGAATGCCTACTCGCCGTATGTCGGCTACTTCGCCAGCCGGAACGGCGGGCCGCTGGGCTCGGATTTCAGCGTGTTCATCGGCCTGGTGGTCGGCGGCGTCGTGTACTACCTGCTGGCGCGGAAGTCGGTGCGTGCCGAGGGCGAGGCCACCGCGGCCATCCCGGCCGGCTCGGTCAGGCAGGCGTAACGCTGGTCAGCGCGAACTTGTTCACGTCGACCAGGCCGCGGTCGGTAATCCTGAGTTCAGGGATGACCGACAAGCCGAGGAAGCTCAGGTGCATGAACGGCGCGCCGATGGTCACGCCGAGTTCGGCCGCTGCCGTGTGCTCGAGGTGCGTCACCGCCGCGGCCACCTCGGCCGCGGGCCGGTCACTCATCAGCCCGGCGATCGGCAGCGCCACCTCGGCAATGACCGTGCCGTCCAGCACGGCTACCTGGCCACCGCCGAGTTCTGCGAGCCGGGCGGTGGCCGCCGCCATCTCGGCCGGCCCGCCCGGGCCGATCTCGCCTACGACCATGCAGTTATGCGCGTCGTGCGCCACGGTGGAGGCAATCGCACCGCGGGTGAGCCCGAAGCCGCGCACGTAGCCGAGGCCGATCCTGCCGGTGCCCAGGTGCCGCTCCGCGACCCCGATCCTGGCCACCGCCGACGCCGGGTCGCCCACGTCCAGCACGAGGTGCCGGGTGGTCAAGGTGCCGGGGTCGATGCCGATCACCCTGGCCCGGCCGCCGGCCGGCGGCGCGAGCGCGAAAGCGCCAGCATCCGGCAGGTGTGCCAGATGCACCGAATCGCGCATCCAGTCTGGTGCCGGCACGTTCGGTACGGAATCAGGGAGGACGGCCCCTCGCTCGGCTACCATCCGGCCCGATTGATACACCCGGAGCGGCCGCAGCTGATCAAGCGAATCGAAGCAGAGCACGTCCGCCTGGTAGCCCGGTGCCAGCCAGCCGAGGTGGTGGAAGTTGTGGTACTGGGCAGGGTTGGCGGTGGCCAGCACCAGCGCATCTTCTACCCGGGCGCCGCAAGCGACCGCGAGCCGGACGCAGTCGTTCACGTGACCCTCGGCCAGGATGGTGTCCGGCTCCCGGTCGTCGGTGCACAGGGCGATCCGCTCGGTGCCGTGGCGCAGCACGGTCGGCATCAGATCGGCCAGATTCTTGCTGGCCGAGCCCTGCCTGACGAAGATCCACATGCCCTTGCGCCGCTTCTCCTCAGCCTCCTCCAGCCGGGTGCACTCGTGGTCGGACTCGATCCCGGCGGCGAGGTAGGCGTCGAGGGCCGGACCGGACAGACCCGGCGCGTGCCCGTCGACGCGCCGGTCGCCCGCGGCGGCGATCTTGGCCAGAAGCTCGGCATCACCGGCGACCACGCCGGGGTAGTTCATCACCTCGGCGACGCCGATGGCGCCTCTCAGGAGCAGCTCGCGTACCTCTGCGGCGTGGACCTCAGCGCCGGGGCTCTCGAAAGGCGAGGCCGGGACGCAGCTGGATGCGCAGATGCCGAAGGTGAACGGCAGTGCCGAGGCCGCCTCGGCCAGCGCAGCCACCCCGCGGACACCGAAAACATTCGCCAGCTCATGCGGATCGGCGGCAACCGCGGTGGTGCCCGCGGGGAGCACCGCGCGGACGAACTCATCGACCCAGAGGCTGGTGGACTCCAGGTGCATGTGGGCGTCGATGAAGCCTGCGGTCAGCGCCGCACCAGACACGTCCACGACTTCGCGGGCTTCCCGCCCACCCCAGCCGGCAATCATGCCGTCGGCGATGGCGAGGTCTTCCCGCAGCCACTCCCTGGTGCCAGGGACGAAAATGCTTCCTCCCGCCAGCAGCAGGTCAGCTGGCTCGTCGCCGCGCGCCACGGCAAGAAGATGCGGCGTCCCCCGGCGTGGCGGCATGATCAACTCCGGCTGGTGGCGTGGCTGCTGTGCTCACGGGTGCCCAGAGTTTACGACGACTACCGCCGGCTGTCATAGCACCGCGGCCTGTGCCGAGCCCGCAGTCAGGCCCGGCACAGCCCGGGTGGCAAACTTGCCCCCTATCCCGCCGGAGGGAGAGTCTGTTGAGATGAGCACTGACCAGCTGACCTGGTTCAATGAGCTGCCGGACCGAGCGGCACGGCAGGCGTTGCGGGAATGCTGCTCCGCACCGGGATGGGCCGAGGAGATGGCAGCGGCGCGGCCTTACGCCTCTGCGCAGGATGCGATCCGGCAGTCCGGCGCGATCGTCGCCGCGCTGACCGTCGCGGACCTGGCCGAGGCCCTGGCCGGCCATCCGCGGATCGGCGAGCGGCCGGATGGCGGCAACGGCACCGCCGGCGCTGCTCAGTGGTCCCGGCGCGAACAGTCCGGTGTCGACGCCGATGATGCCACGACAAAGCGGGCGCTGGCCGGGGCAAACCTGGAGTATGAACAGCGGTTCGGGCATATTTACCTGGTGTGCGCTTCCGGCCGGACTGGGAAGGAACTGCTCGACGTGCTGCGCGGGAGGCTGCGGAACGAGCCCGCGGACGAATGGCAGGTCGTGCGGGCTGAGCTGCAGAAGATCAACGCGCTCAGACTGCAGCGGCTGATGGCGAGCTGGCCATGAGTGCGATCTCCACCCATGTGCTGGACATTGCCGGCGGCCGCCCCGCGGCCGGGATGCGGGTCCGGCTGGAGCGCGTCGGGTCTGCCGGGGCGGCGGAGGAGATAGCCGCGGCCACCACCGACGCAGGCGGCCGGATCTCCGGCTTTGGCCCGGAGGTAACCGAGCCGGGCACCTACCGGCTGGTCTTCGACACCGGCGGCTATCTCGCGCAACGTGCCGACAGCGGGAGTGGCACCGCCAGCGCGCCCTTCTTCCCCGAGGTCACGGTCACCTTCGCCGTAACCGACGGGCGCGAGCGCTACCACGTTCCCTTGCTGGTGAGCCCGTTCGGCTACTCCACCTACCGAGGGAGCTGACGTGGGGTACGTGCTGGGCGCCCATCAGTACGGGAAGGCTGAGACCAGGGTGGTCCGCATCTACCGGGACGCGGACCAGCACCAGATCCGCGACCTGAACGTGTCGACCTCGCTGCGCGGCGACTTTGCCGACGCCCACCTGTCCGGCGACCAGGCCAGTGTGCTGCCGACGGACAGCCAGAAGAACACCGCGTACGCGTTCGCGCTCGAGCGTGGCGTGACCGATATCGAGTCTTATGCGCTGGCGCTGGCCAGGCATTTCGCGGACGAGATCGAGCCGGTGCGCGGCGCGCGGGTCGACGTCGATGAGTACCGGTGGGAGCGGGTCCGGGTGGCTGGCGACGGCCATCCGCACGCCTTCGTCCGGGCCGGCCACGAGGTCAGGACCAGCTCGGTTTCCGTGCAGGGCCGCGGGAAGGGGCAGCGCGCCTGGGTCCTGTCCGGGCTGCGGGACCTCGTGCTGCTGAAGTCGACCGGATCAGAGTTCGCGGGGTTCCTGCGCGACCGGTACACGACCCTGGCCGAGACTGACGACCGGGTGCTGGCCACGTCGCTGACCGCTCGCTGGCGCCACACGCGGCCGGAAGGTGACTGGGACGCCCTGCACGCGAGCATCCGCCAGGTGCTGATCGAGCAATTCGCCACGGTGCACAGCCGGGCGCTGCAGCAGAGCCTCTGGGAGATGGGCCAGGCGGTCCTCGCAGCCCACGAGGAGATCGCCGAGATCAGGCTGTCCGCACCGAACAAGCATCACTTCCTGGTCGATCTGAGTCCGTTCGGGCTGACGAACCGAGGGGAGGTGTTCCACGCGGACGACCGGCCCTACGGCCTGATCCAGTGTGCGGTGCAGCGAGACGATGCGCCGCCCGCCGGCCCGGCCTGGGATGCGCCTGGCTCGTTCGCCGGATGACCAGATAATCGAACGACGCAGGCACGGCGCAGCGCCGCGCCGGGGAGGCCGTAAGCGTGGAGTTCCTACAGCCGGGCAGCTGGGCCGAGGCACTGGCCATCCAGGCGGCGATGCCTGCGGCGCTGCCGCTGGCCGGCGGTACCGACCTGATGGTCGAGCTCAACTTCGGCACCCGGCGGCCGGCCGCGCTGCTCGACCTCACCAGGATCAGCGAGCTCCGGCAGTGGGACATCGACGGCAGCCAGGTACGGCTCGGTGCCGGTGTCACCTACAGCCAGGTGATCACCGAGCTGCGCGACACGCTGCCAGGGCTCGCGCTGGCCGCACGGACGGTCGGCTCACCGCAGATCCGCAACCGCGGCACGGTCGGCGGGAACCTGGGCACCGCGTCACCGGCCGGCGATGCGCTCCCGCCGCTGCTGGCTTCCGGCGCCGAGGTCGAGATTGCGTCCGTCGGGGGAACGCGCTCGCTGCCTGCCGATCAGTTCTTCACCGGCGTCAAGCGGCACGCGCTGGAACCCGGCGAGCTGATCAGGGCCGTGCGCATCCCGCTGCCGACCGGTCCCGAGCAATTCAGCAAGATCGGCACGCGGAACGCGATGGTGATCGCAGTCGCCGCGTTCAGCCTGGCACTTCGCCCGGACCGCCAGGAGGTCGGCACGGGCATCGGCTCCGCCGGGCCGACGCCGATGCGCGCCCGGCAAGCGGAGGAGTTCCTGGCTGCCGCTCTTGCGGGGGAGGGCCTCTGGGAGTCGAGGGCGCGGGTGCCCGACGCGATCGCGGGCGAATTCGGGAAGCTGGTCGCGGCCGCCGCTGAGCCAATCGATGACGTACGGGGTTCCGCGGCCTACCGGCGGCATGGCCTGTCGGTGCTGGCGCGCCGGACCCTCGCCTGGACCTGGCAGGAGTATCAGAACGCACAGCCGATGAGCAGGGGGGCGTGACGGACAATGCGGGTTACCGCCACAGTCAACGGCCAGACCAGGCAGGCCGACGATGTCTGGGAGGGGGAGAGCCTGCTCTTTGTGCTGCGCGAGCGGCTCGGCCTGCCGGGCTCGAAGAACGCCTGCGAGCAGGGCGAATGCGGATCCTGCACGGTCTACCTCGACGGCGTGCCGGTCTGCGCCTGCCTGGTGGCGGCCGGGCAGGCGGCCGGGCGGAGCATCGTCACGGTCGAGGGACTGGCATCCGGGGATGACCTGCACCCGGTGCAGCAGGCATTCCTGCGCACGGGCGCGGTGCAGTGCGGTTTCTGCACGCCGGGCCTGGTCGTCGCGGCCCACGATCTGCTCGCCCGGATCCCGCAGCCGACGGACTCGCAGATCCGCGAGGCGCTGGCGGGCAACCTCTGCCGGTGCACCGGCTACGAGAAAATCCTGGATGCGGTCCGCCTGGCCGCGCGCGAGATGGGCGGAGACGCTCAGTGAGCGCTCCGGCCAGCCCGGCCACCCTGATCCTCGACGGGTGCGCGGTTGTCACCATGGACGGCCAGGGCAGCGAGTACGCCAGCGGCCACGTCGTCGTCACCGGCAACGTGATCAGCGCGGTCGGCCCGGGAAACCCGCCGCCGGGAAACCCGCCGCCGGGAAACCCGCCGCCGGGAAGCCTCGCTAGCTCGGCCGCTGCCGGCCCGGTCAGGCGCGTCGACGCCAGCGGCTGCCTGGCCACTCCCGGGCTGATCAACACCCACCATCATCTGTACCAGTGGGGCACCAGGGGGATGGCGGCCGACGCGACCCTGTTTGAGTGGCTGACCCAGCTGTACCCGGTCTGGGCCCGGATGGACGCCGGGACGGTGCGGCCTCTGGCCACCGCCGCCCTCGCCTGGCTGGCCAAGTCCGGCTGCTCGGCCACGATGGATCATCACTACGTTTTCCCGAGATCGGGCGGCGACGTGCTTGGCGCGACCGTCGCTGCTGCACAGCAGGTCGGCCTCAGGTTTCACCCCACGCGCGGCTCGATGGATCTCGGCGCAAGCTCCGGCGGGCTGCCGCCGGACGACGCGGTGGAGGACCGCGACGCTATTCTCCTGGCCAGCCAGGCTGCGATCGAGCGGTTCCACGACGGCTCGCCGCATTCGATGCTGCGGATCGGCCTGGCGCCATGCTCGCCGTTCTCCGTTACCACCAAGCTGCTCACCGAGGCAGCGGACCTGGCTCGCCAGGCCGGGGTGCGCCTGCACACGCACCTGGCCGAGACCGCGGAAGAGGACCGGTACTGCGCGCAGCACTTCGGCTGCACGCCGGTCCAGTATCTCGACTCCCTTGGCTGGCTTGGCGATGATGTCTGGCTAGCGCACGGGGTGCACCTTGACGACGCGGCCATCGCCAGGCTCGCCGCGACCGGCACCGGAGTCGCCCACTGCCCGTCGTCGAACGGGCGCCTCGGTGCGGGCGTCTGCCGGACCCACGACCTGCTCGCCGCCGGGGTCCCCGTTGGCCTCGGCGTGGACGGCGCCGCCTCCAGCGAGGAAAGCTCGCTGATCGGGGAAGTCAGGCAGGCCACGCTGACGGCGCGGGCAGCCGGCGGACCGCGCGCGATGCCGGTCCGCCGGGCGCTTGAAATGGCAACCATGGGCGGTGCGCGGCTGCTCGGCCGGGGCCAGGAGATCGGCTCGCTGGAGCCCGGCAAGCTCGCGGACATCGCGCTGTGGCGGCTGGACACCCTGCCGCACGCGGGCATCGCCGACCCGGTGGCCGCGCTCGTGCTGGGCGCCCGCCCGCCGCTGGAACTGCTGCTGGTCAACGGGGAGACGGTCGTCGAGCGGGATCGGCTGGTCACGGTCGATGAGCGGCAGGCAGCCGCGGACTCGCGCCTCGCTGCTGCGGCACTCGCCGGGCGCTGACGCCCTCCGATCCTGCGGGCTCATGTGAGGACTCCGTGGTGCGCCGTATCGTCAGAGAATGACCAGTCCGCCCGGCAGAACGCTGCCGTCAGCAAGCGCCCCTGAGCAGATCACCGTTCCGCCCGGTGGCGGCATCGGGGACAGCCCGTCCAGGCCAGACGGGACGCTCAAGGTCACCGGCCAGTTCGCCTACGGCAGCGACCTGTGGATGGACGGCATGCTGTGGGGCGCGACGCTGCGCAGCCCGTACCCGTCCGCCCGGATCGCGTCGGTCGGCATCGGCGAGGCGCTGGCCACTCCGGGTGTGCATGCCGTGCTCACCCACGGCGATGTCCCCGGCACCAACCGGTGCGGGCTCGAACATGCCGACCAGCCGGTGCTGGCGGAGGCCGTGGTCCGCTACCAGGGCGAGCCGGTGGCGATCGTCGCTGCCGATCATCCAGAGATCGCGGAGCGAGCCGCGAGGAAGATCCGGGTCGAATACGACATGCTGGAGCCGCTGACCGACCCCGTCGCCGCGCTGACGCCGCAGGCGCCGCGTGTTCACCCGGACGGCAACCTGGTCCGCCACCTCAAGCTGCGCAAGGGCACTGCCGACGCCAGCGCTCCGGTGGTAGTGACCGGGGACTACCAGGTGGGGATGCAGGACCAGGCGTTCCTCGGGCCCGAGGCGGGGCTGGCGGTCCCCGACGGCGACGGCGGCGTCGACCTGTACGTTGCCACCCAGTGGCTGCACGTGGATCAGCGGCAGGTTTGCGCGGCGCTCGGGCTGCCGCCGGAAAAGGTCAGGCTGACCCTGGCCGGGGTTGGCGGTGCCTTTGGCGGCCGTGAGGATCTGTCCATGCACGTGCACGCGTGCCTCCTGGCGCTGCATACCGGCAAGCCCGTGAAGATGAGCTACAACCGCCAGGAGTCGTTCTTCGGCCATGTGCACCGGCATCCGGCCACGATGCACTACGAGCACGGCGCGGAACGCGACGGCCGGCTCGTCTACGTCAAGGCGACGATAATTCTCGACGGCGGCGCCTACGCCTCCAGCACCCAGGCCGTCGTCGGGAACGCCGGCACGATGGGCATCGGCCCGTATGTCGTGCCCAACGTGCACGTCGACGCCTACGGCGTGTACACCAACAACCCGCCGTGCGGGGCGATGCGGGGCTTCGGCTCGGTGCAGGCGGCGTTCGCGTACGAAGGCCAGATGGACAAGCTGGCGGCTGCCCTGCGCCTGGACCCCGTCGAGCTGCGGTGCAGGAACGGCATGAGCCTGGGCGCCCAGGCGCCAACCGGGCAGATCATTGACAGCCCGGCGCCCGTGGCCGAGCTGCTCCGCCTGGTCCAGCGCAGGCCGATGCCGCCGGCGGTGAACCCGGGCAGCCGGCCCGAACTGCTCGACCTGCCAGGGGGAGCGGCGAACAGCACGCACGGCGAGGGCGTCCGGCGCGGTGTCGGCTACGCGGTGGCCTACAAGAACGTGGGCTTCTCCGAAGGGTTCGACGACTACTCGGTCGCCCGGGTCCGGCTGGAAGTCTCGGGTGGCGAGCCGACGGTTACCGTGCAGACCGCCGCGGCGGAGGTCGGGCAGGGGCTGGTCACCATCGAGCAGCAGATCTGCCGTACCGAACTGGCCGTGCAGCACGTCGTGACCAGCCCGAAGGACACCTCGATCGGCTCCGGCGGATCTACCTCCGCGTCCCGGCAGACCTACGTCACCGGCGGCGCGATCCAGGCCGCCTGCCAGCAAGTACGCGAGCGCCTCTTCGCGCTGGCCCAGCACCGGCTTGGCCACACCATGGCCGGCCTGCGGCTGGCCGACGGGCACGTGGTCTCGGCAAGCGGCGACCCGCTGGCGTCGATCGCCAGCCTGCTCGGCAACGAGGTGATCGAGGAGACCGTGCAGTGGCGGCACCGCCCGACCTACCCGGTCGACCCGGAGACCGGCCAGGGCTTTGCGCACGTCCAGTACGCGTTCGCCGCGCATCGCGCGGTAGTCGACGTGGACACCGAACTCGGCCTGGTCAAGGTCGTCGAGCTTGCCTGCGCGCAAGACGTCGGCAAGGCACTTAACCCGGACGCGATACTCGGCCAGATCCACGGCGGCAGCGCGCAGGGGCTCGGCCTCGCGATCATGGAAGAGATTCAGATCAAGGACGGCCGGATCCGCAATCCGTCGTTCACCGACTACCTGATCCCGACCATCCTGGACATGCCGCCGATGCAGGTCGACGTGCTGGAGTACGCAGACCCTCACGCTCCCTACGGTGTGCGCGGCGTCGGCGAGCCGCCAACCGTTTCGTCGGGCCCGGCCATCGCGGCCGCCATCCGCGCTGCCACCGGCCTGGACCTTGGCCGGATCCCCATCAAGCCCGAGCACCTGACGGGCACCGGGTGACCAGCGTGGCGGCTGGGCAGCCCCCAGACTTGCTGGTGGCAGGTCCCACGGTGATGGTGACGGGCCTCGTTCCCGCCCTGATCGCGGTGACCGGCGGCAAGGTCAGCGGTGTGCACGATCCCGGCGAGGAGACCGCGTTCCCCGGCGTCCCGGTGCACCGGCTGGCCAGCGACGAGGTGCTGCTGCCGGGCCTTGTTGATACGCACGTGCACGTCAACGAGCCGGGGCGAACGCACTGGGAGGGGTTCGCGACCGCGACGAAGGCCGCCGCGGCGGGTGGCGTGACCACCATTGTGGACATGCCGCTGAACAGCCTGCCGCCGACCACCGACGCGGCCGCGCTCGAGATGAAGCGGGCTGCGGCGGGCGGGCAGTGCTGGGTCGACGTTGCTTTCTGGGGTGGCGCGGTACCGGGCAACGAGCCTTACCGCCACGACCTGCACCGGGCCGGCGTGCGCGGCTTCAAGTGCTTCCTGGCCGATTCGGGGGTGCCGGAATTCCCGCCGCTGGACCGGGCCGGCCTGCACCGCGCGGCCGCCCAGATCGCCGGACTCGGCAGCCTGCTGCTCGTGCACGCCGAGGACCCGGCCTATCTCGGCGGGGTCTGCGAGCCGGGCGGCACCGACTACGCGGCGTTCCTGCGGTCGCGGCCGCCCCGGGCGGAGACCTCCGCCATCGAGGCGGTGATCGAGGCCGCCCGTCAGACCGGCGTCCGCGCCCACATACTGCACGTGTCCAGCGCAGACGCGATCGAGCCGCTCGCCGCGGCGCGCGCCGAAGGGCTCGCGGTCACCGGCGAGACCTGCCCGCACTACCTGGCGCTGACGGCCGAGGAAGTGCCCGCCGGCGCGACCGAGTTCAAGTGCTGCCCGCCGGTCAGGGAACGCGCTAACGCCGCCCGGCTCTGGCCTGGCCTGCTGGCCGGTGTTATCGACTGCGTCGTGTCCGATCACTCGCCCTGCCCGCCGCAGCTGAAGCTGCCCGGTACCGGCGATTTCGCCCAGGCCTGGGGAGGCATCGCGTCGCTGCAGCTCAGCCTCCCCGTCACCTGGAGCTATGGGCGGGAACGGGGTCTCGATCTGGTCGATCTCACCCGGTGGATGGCGGAACGCCCGGCGCGACTGGCCGGCCTGGCCGGCAAGGGCCGCATCGCGGTCGGGTGTGACGCCGACCTGGTCGCGTTTGCCCCCGATGCCAGCTTCGTGGTCGAGCCCGGCAGGCTGGAACACCGGCACAAGCTGACGCCCTACGCGGGCCGCCGGCTGACCGGCGTGGTGCGGCGGACCTGGCTGCGCGGGCGCGAAATATTCGGTACCGGCCAGGCAGCGGCGGCCGGGCCCTCCGGGGAGCTGCTATGAGCAGTCCCGGGGGAGGTGCGTCCCCCGGGCGCGGCCCAGACTTCGCCACCCTGCCCGACCTTGCCTCACGCCGGCTCGGCGGGAGCGTCATGTATGCCACCGACGAACTGTTCGCTGCCAAGGAAAATCTCATCAAGCCTGAGCCGCCGGTCTTCGCACCCGGGGAGTTCGGGGCCAAGGGCAAGATCTACGACGGCTGGGAGAGCCGGCGACGGCGTGAACCAGGGAACGATCACGCGATCATCCGGCTGGGCGTGCCCGGCATTGTGCACGGCGTCGCCGTTGACACGTCCTTCTTCAGGGGCAACTATCCGCCGCAAGCGTCCGTCGAGGCGGTCAGTGTGGCCGGCTACCCGTCCGCGGCCGAGCTCGGCAAGCTGGATTGGCGGCCGCTCGTCGGGCGCGCGTCCGTGACCGGTGACGCTCACAACTGGTACCCGGTTGCGGCGCCACAGCACTGCACCCATGTGCGGCTGTCGATTTACCCCGACGGCGGCGTGGCGCGCTGCCGGGTGCACGGCCAGCCCCTGCCCGATCCGCGCTTCCTCACCGGCACCATCGACCTGGCCGCGATCGAAAATGGCGGCCAGCTCACGGAGTGCTCGAACGCCTTCTACTCCTCAGCCTGGAACCTGATCATGCCCGGCCGGCCGGCCAGCATGGCCGACGGCTGGGAAAGCTCCCGGCGCCGCGACGGTGGCTTCGACTATGCGACGTTTGGCCTGGCCGCGGCCGGCGTGGTGCGACAGGTCGAGATCGACACCTCGTATTTCGTCGGCAACGCCCCGGGATCTGCCCGGCTGCTCGCCGCTGCCCGGCGGCCCGCTGACACCGTGAGCGCGGTCCGCTGGACCGAACTGCTCCCGCGCACCGGATTGCAGCCCGACACGGGGCAGCGGTTCCTCGTCGACCCGGCCGAACCGGTGACGCATGTCCGGCTGGAGGTGTTCCCCGACGGCGGCCTGGCCCGCCTGCGGGTCCTGGGCGAGATCACGCCGGACGCAATGGCCGCACTGCGCGCGCGTTACCTGGCAGCCCGTCAGCCGGACGCGGCTTAGCGAGGGGCGCGGGCCCGCACGGCGATCTCACTCGTCGTCCGGCCCGGGGGTTGTGGCGGCGGTGTCCCCGGCGGTGGCCAGCACGGCCAGGAAGGGACCGACCCGGTGTCCTTCCTGAGCGGGATGCCGGAACAGGCTGTCAGGGTTAACGGTGTACCGGGTGCGCCGTCCGGTCCGGGTGCGGGTGATATAACCAGCAGCCTCCAGATCGGCCACGATGACTTGCGCGCTGCGCTCGGTGATGCCGGCGGCGGCGGCGATGTCCCGCATCCGGGCATCGGGGTCGCGGGCGATCTCCACGAGCACGTGCCCGTGCCCGGTCAGCAACGTCCAGCTGCCGCCGCGCTCGTCGGGAGGGCTCATATCCCCTGATCATATCTTCGCCAGAGGATTGTCGCGAGAAAAAACACACGAAAAATTTCTCATGATTTGTTGACGTACTTGGCTCTGCTGCCTGATCCTGGTACTGCCTCGGTCTGGTCACGGCTCCCGACAGTGGCATCGACGACATGCACCCTCAAGAGGGACTTCTCCTCGGGCTCCGGAAAAGCGGGCCGCCTCCTCCAGCCATGTCCGCCGGGGCAGCCGGGCTCTTAGCGACAGCCGTGTTCCAGCGCGGCTGCCGCCACGCTGACAGCCAGGGGAGGTGACGCACGTTGCCGGAGTACAGGCCTGCGGTTGAGATGATCTGCGGCGTGCCCGTGGTCGGGACGCCAGCGGAGATCGACATCACGAACGCTGCCGAGCTGCAGACAGCGTTGCTCGGAGCATCCGCGCTCGCGCACGGGACGTTTGTCGTTGACATGTCCCGCACCCAGTTCTGTGACTCGGCCGGGATTCACGCCCTGGTGCGGGCGTACAAACAGTCCCAGTCCGAGGGCGGCGAGATGCTGCTCGTCGTCCCCGGCACTGCCGTCCTGCGCGTGTTCGCGATCATCGGTGTTGACCGCCTCATCCCCAACTTCCCCAGCCTGGAAGAGGCGCTCGCGCAAGCACCCGCGGCCTGTGCCCGAGATCCACTGGCTGACGGTGCCCCTGGGTGACCGCCAGTCCCCCTGTGCGGCCGTCCTGTCGGGCCCGGAACGGGCACGGTCCGGGTGCGCATTATGGGCCGGTTAGATCCCCATGACCGGCCCTGGCGGGCAGCGCACGGGTGCTGCTGTGCACCGACGGGCTCACGGCGCAGGCGGACGATACCCAGATCGCCGCCGTCCTGTCAGCGGTCACCGATCCGGAACAGGCCGCAGCCGAGCTGGTCCAGCTCGCCGACCGCCATGGCGGAGACGACGACACCGCAGTGATCGTCATCGACATCACGCCAACCTAAGGTCGTTCCCGCTCTGCTCCCGCTGCCTCGCGCTGGGGCGCGAGCTCGCCTACGGCGCTCGCGGCCGCCAGCAGCAGGGTTAGCCCGGCCCCCGCGAGGATGGCAGCCGACGGTGAGGCTGCATTCTGCACCGCTCCGGCCAGGAGGGCGCTGGCGGCGTAGCCGACGCCGGTCGCGGCGTACAGGAGCGAGTACCCCGCGGCCTGCGTGCTTGGCGGCAGGGCCGCACGCAGCGACAGGTTGCGGGTCAGCTGCACTCCGGACTCCAGGAACCCGGCGAGGACCAGCGCGCCCGCGATCCATGCCAGCGACGGCGCCGTGGCCGCCAGCGTCACGCAGGCGGTCACGCCCAGCAGCAAGACGAGGCTCTGCGTGCGCAGTGAGCCGGGCCAGGTTCCGCGGGCGCCGTACAGGGCTGCGCCGAGGGCCGCTGCGACCGAGAACCCGGCCAGGAGCGGGCCGGCCCAACTTACGACGATGGCCCGCTGCTCCAGGAGCGCGGGCAGGACGAGCTCAGCCAGCGCCATCAGGGACGCCGCGGCGGCACCGGTGACGTAGATGGGCCAGGCGCGGGCGAGCGTCTGCGCCATCGACGCGCCCTCCCGGTCGCCGCTGTCGGCTTCCCACCCCGCAGGCAGCACCCACAGCCCGGCCGCCGCCGCGGCCATGACCGCGGCGGCGAGCAACAGCGGCACGGACGCCGCAACGTTCAGCGCGAGCACCACGGTGAGGGCGGGCGCCGCGGTCCACACGCTGAACGTGAGGATGGACTCCGCGCTCAGCGCCGCGACGACGAGCGTTCCCGGCAGCTGAGAAGTCAGCAGGGTGCGCAGGCCGCCAGGCGCAGCGGCAGGTGCGGCCCCCGCGAGGACGGCGAGGATGCCCAGCACCAGCAGGTCCGCATGGGGCAGCAGGCCGAGCCCGGCGAACGAGCACGCACCCAGGGCCAGCCCGGCTGCCAGCTGGACGCGGGCTCGGTCCGGCCTCAGCCGTGGCCCGAGCACCACGGCCCCCACGACCTCGCCGAGCACGTACACGGCGGCCAGGACGGCGCCCAGCGCATACCCGCCGGGGCGTTCGCGGACGAGGAAGACGAGCGCCAGCGACGCCATCGCCACCGGAAGCCGGGCACCGACGGCGACAGTTGCCCAGGTCAACACGGGTCTCGTGGCCAGCTGGCGGTAGCTCATGACGGCGTAACTCCTGGCGTGCACATACGGCGCTGGGCGGCGAGGACGTCGGGGTGGCCGGGCATCGGCGTCGCGCTCGTGGCCAGCGCACTAGGGAACGGCGCTGTCAGGAGCCGACGCCGGCGCCGAGCCCGTCGAGGGTGCGTAGCCAGGCGTTTCGCCTGCCCTGATCGTGGCCGGCGCGGTCGGGTGACCAGCGGGTGAGCTGGACGCCGAGGTACGACAGGGGCTCAGGCGGGAACGGCAGGTGCTCGCGCCGGACCGTCATCAGTTCTGCTCGCTCGGCTGGTTCGCCGTCCATTCGCGGCCGGCCTGTGTTTCAGGGCAGGTGTCACTCCTCCATGATCAGCGACTAGGCCGAATCAGGCAAACGTTTGTGTCATGCGGCAACCTCCGGCCGTGCCGCCTATACGGCCGGGTACACGGGGGCTCGGGGCTCGGCACGACCGGTGAGCAGTTCCCTGTCGATCTTTTGCGGCGGCTACAGCTCCCCTTGCTTCGGCCCGGGCCTCTGCACCATACGGACTGCGCATGTACTCGCGGCGGCCGGAGACCGTCCTGCCGTCCGGCTCGTCGCCCCCCGCCGCCCCCGCCGATCTTGGGCATGCTGGCAAGCGACACCTGGCGGGGCTTGACGGGACGCGACCAACCCGCGGCCCATCAGCGCAGCGAGCCGTCGGCGCGCCCTTCAGCAGCCGAGGCGGAGCCTCGCGGGGCGTCTGTCGAAAGCTGCGACTCGGCGGTGGTGCAGGCCGTACTTTGAGTACCGGAAATATCCGGGAAGACAGGGCACATCTTCGCGGGTCGCATACGCCTAATGCCGTGGTGCAGAGGCCGCACACGCCTGACCTGAAGGAGAGCGAACAACCGTGCTCACCCGTATGCGAGTCGCCCTTATAGCCGTCGCGCTCGTCGCAGCGGGCAGCCTGGCGGCCGGACTCGCTGCCGCCTTGAACGACAAGCCAGCCGCGCCGACCGCAGCAGGTCTGGCGGGCCGCCACGTCACGTCCCCGAGCAGCCCGAGCAAAGACAACGCGGACCCCAAGCCAGCCGCGTCAGGTGCAGCCAAGCCGCCGCTTCGCCCCACCGCTGCCTCGGGCAGCGCCAGCAAAGACCACCCGAAGGTCGTGTCGGCGCCGCCAGCGGCAGGGTCTTCGCCGGCAGCCTCTCCGCGGCCAGCTTCGCCGCGCCCGACCGCAACCTCCAGCAGCCCGAGCTACTACACGATCACCAACGAGGCACACAACCTGTGCCTTAATGCCATGAACCATGTCGACACCGCCCAAGTCGACGTCGCGACATGCAACGGGTCCTGGTATCAAGACTGGACCGGGCTGACGGGTGGCTCGGCCGAGGAGGTCGTCAACAAGGAGTCTGGCCTGTGCCTCAATGCCAAGTCCGTCGCGAACGGCGCGGACGTTGACATCGCGACGTGCAACGGGTCCCACAACCAGCTCTGGCTGCCTGATGGGGCCAGGCTCTACCTTGAGGCTGGTTCATCGGGCCTGTGCCTTGACGGGGACTCTCCCGCCACTAACGAATCCCCCGCCGGCGCCGCGACTTGCGCCAGCGGCACCAACCAGCAGTGGCTTTGGTAAAGCTGGCGCCGGGTCCGCGTGCTGAGGTGAACCAGCCGAGCGTCGCCGCGCGCGAGGCCGGGATTAGGTTTAAGGTCGGTCCGGAGTGTCGTGCGGGGTGACCATGATCCGGCGCGTGGTATCCAGATGCGCAGTGATCCGGTAGCGGGCGATGCTCCCGGTCCGGGGCGGGTGGCGGGCTTTCGCGCGTTGCCACGCCATCTCCCGGCCAGGATCGTCATGGTGGTAGCGCGGATCGAGCGGCGGTACCCGGCGAGCTGCGCTCGTCGAAGCGCGCCGCGGTTGCGCCTCGTTCCGTGTAATCACGGTGAACTCAAGACCCTCCTGCCCCACCTGGCTGAAGTGGCCATCACACACGTCCGGCACTCTCATGGCGGGGTCTGGATCGCGGCAGCAGCGCTTGCTGCTGAAGCATCATGCCCCCGCTGCGGCACGCCGTCGCGGCGGGGGCACAGCCGATACCAGCCTCCTGTCTTGTTTTCGCGGGGCGGTCTACAGTTCGGCAGCAGTCAATCAAGCTAGGTTCTGGCGAGGGTTCGAGGCAGCCCGAAACGGGCCAGGACACCCCTGTCGCCAAACCGGGTGATTGTCGAGATCTGGTCCTCGGCCAGGGTGAGGACCAGAAGGCCCCTTGCCCGCCAGATCG
>Ga0335075_10000295_pt1 | contig 91316 bp, 91 predicted proteins | sample Lox_Sample_24_FD_206723 | JGI IMG/M metagenome (GOLD analysis project Ga0335075, IMG submission 206723) | Soil microbial communities from Loxahatchee National Wildlife Refuge, Florida, United States - Lox_Sample_2.4 | ecosystem: Environmental > Terrestrial > Soil > Wetlands | place: USA... | reverse complement strand
GATCCACGCCCGCACGCAGCGTGAGACCACCGCTCCTGCCCTGAGTCAGCTCCAACGTCACCGGAGCAGACTGACCCCACCACTCCCACGCCGATTGCTTCGCCACGCCAACCTCGACCGCCGCCGCAGCCAACGACGACCCCGCACACACCAGATCGAAGAACCTCGACCGGACCACGTCCGGCACACGCTTCCTCGGCACCACAACACCTCCATCAGTCGGTGTTGCTTCGACCAGCTGAATCCGCCTTCCGGTGCCTGCAGGCTATGTCAGGGTTCTGACTTCGTCCGCTTGCGCCGCCTCAGGAGAAGAAGGCCGCTGGCCAAGGCGATCCCTGCGACTCCCGCGAAGCCCGCTCGACGCCAGGAGCGGCGTGGGTCGGTCGTTCCGGTCGGCTCGGCGGCGGTGGCCCGGCCTGGATCGGATGCAGCGGTCGGTCGAGAAGCTGCACGCCGTCAGCGGCGAACCGCGCGCACGACCTTCTTCAGGACGGTCTTGCCCGCGTCGACAAGACGAGGGATCAGACGGTGCGGCTTGCGGTTCGCCAGATCGACGACGGAATCGGCGATCCCCCAGGTGAGCTTGCCCTCGGACATCTCCACCAAGGTCTCCAGCGGAAGGCCGACGGTGAGGTCCTCCAATGCCTGCCGCTCCTCCTCGGTGGCTACCGGCGGGAGCTGGCGCACGATCACCGCCTTGAACGCGCGCCCGGGCAGTGTCGAGGCCAGGTCGAGCACGGTGGACTGGCGGGTGAAGGGCCGGACGATGGTCGACTGGCTCGGGTCGTGGGACATGAGGTCTCCTACTCAGGGCATGAAAACGCGGAGCGGCACCGCAACATACCGCGGGTATGCCCGGCGATTCCGCAAAATGGGCCGCGGCTGACACAACGGGGCCTACCGAGGAGCGGTCAGTCGGCTGACCGCGAGGTGGCGCGTCAGACTGGCCCGTCGATCAGGTGGGTGCCGGTGTGGTCGACGAGGCGTTGTAGTCCGTGGGGTGTGGTCCACAAGTAGGTCGTGCGGTCGAGCTGGTCGACGGTGTAGCCCAGGTGGGTCTTGGCGCGGTGATGTCGCCGGGCCAGTGGGGCGACGTTGTGGTCACCGGTCTGGCCGGGTGGTCCGCCGGGGTCGTACGGGACGGGATGGTCGAGGTCGACGCGTCGGGTCAGGGTCGTGGAGTGCGGGAACGCATCGGCCGGGACGAGGACGGCGGTGCGGTCGCGGACGCTGGCGGGGTGCTCGTAGGCGTCGACCGCGACAGTGTTGGCGAGGTCGAGGACCGGGCGGAGGGTGACGTTCGTGTGGGCGAGGAGCCGGGCGACCTGGTCGAGGAGCAGCGGGCCGAGCTCCTCCACCCGGGCCACGCCGATGCCGGCGTCCAGGGCGGCCTGGTGCAGATGGACGTGCAGCACCGCACCCGGACGACGGCGCTTCCGCTCCGCGCCCGATGCGTCCTCCGTCTCGGCGGCGTCGAGGAGGCCGAGGAGCTCGGCCAGGTCGTGGGGGCGGGCCAACCAGCCCAACGCCACCGCCCGCAGCTCGTCCTTGCCCACCTCGGCGGGCAGGTCGGGGTGGTGGGTGGCGCGCAGCTCGTCATCGCCGGCGAGGAGGTCCGCGACCCGGTCGATCATGGCGTCGACCCAGACCGCGTCGGCGGTCTCCAACCGGGCGATCAGCACCCGCAGACCGTGCTCGTCAGCGGGCGTCATCACGACACCGCGCGTGCGGCGCTGCTCGGCGACCCGCTCGGCGTGCGCCTGGGTGTCGGCCTCGATGATCTTGGCCTCGGCGATCCGCAGCACCCGCCCCGGCGCACACGCCACCGCGGCGGCGACCGCGGCGTCCACGACCGCGACCCGGCGGCGGTCCAGGCCGCGGGTCATCGAGGCGACCTTGCAGGCCACCCAGGTCTCGCAGGCCAGCTGCTGGACCTTCGCCCAGGTCAGCGGGAGCCGGTGGCGCAGGTCGAGCGCGTCGGCCATGACCGACCGGGTCGACAGCACGTGGGCCTGACGGGCGATGGCCAGCTCGCCCAGGCACAGGTCCTGCACCCACGGCGTCCCGTCACCACCGATCTCGACCAGCTGGTCGCCGCCGAACCGGACCGGCACCGCGCCGGGGGTCTGTTGCGGGTCGTGACCGTGGAGGTCGGCCCAGGCCAGCACCAGTGACAGGTCGTCGACCTGGGCCTGGCGGCGTTCCCGCACGGTCGTCTCGGCGGCCGCCAGAACGGCGGCGGCGTCGAGGATCTCGGGCGGGTTCATGCACCGATTCTACTCGAACTGGTGTTCGATTCGGGTGGGTCGGTGGGATCTGTGGATAGGCGTTGGGCGGGCTGGTGGGCGACTTCTGCTTGCTTGTCGGGTCGCCGGGTTTCGAGGCTCGGCGCTGGAGCGCCTCACACCTCAACCGGCGGTCGGCACCTGCAGGGACAGTCGACCGGCAGCCATCGACCGCTCCCCCAGGTGTACGCCGAAGCCCGCGAGCTCGAAGCACTCCGGCACCTCGGTGAGCAGCAGTACGTCGCAGTCCATGGTCGTCAGCAGGTCGCGATGGCGATCGCTCGGCGCCGCTTCTCGGCTCGCCGGGTTTCGAGGCTCGGCGCTGGGGCGCCTCGCACCTCAACCAGCGTGTAGCACCACCGCCGAGGCGCCTCACCCGACGCCGGTTGAGGTGCGAGCGAAGCGAGCCTCGAAACCCCCGCAGCCCGACAAGCACACCCGACCGACGCCACCGTACCGCTCACCGGGTTTCGAGGCTCGGCGCTGGAGCGCCTCACACCTCAACCAGCGTCAACCAGCGGTCGGGCTGTTTGTGACTCACGTCACAGGGAAGGGGACGTGATGGCCCGCATCGCCGGTGCGAGCGACTCGCAAGTGCGGAGGCAGACAAGTGAAGAGAATCGTGAGTGCAGCGATGGTCGCCGGGGCGTTGGCGGCCGGGACCCTGACGGCCACGAACGTGCTGGCCGACGGCGGAGGGGCGTCCGACGAGCGGGCGCTGGCGCCGGTCCGCGGCGCACCGGACAGGTCGGTCGAGCGGCGGGTGGACCGGCTGCTGGCGCGGATGACGACCGAGGAGAAGCTGCAGCAGGTGCAGCTGCTGTCCGACGGGCAGATCACCGACGAGGACGCGCGGGCCGGGGTGGGTGGCGTCTTCAGCCTCACCGACCCCGCGCGGATCGACGAGCTCCAACGGATCGCGATGACCGAGTCGCGGCTGAAGATCCCGATCCTGTTCGCCTTCGACACCATCCACGGCTACCGCACGATCTTCCCGGTGCCCCTCGGCGCGGCCAGCTCGTTCGACCCCGACGTGGCCCGGACCGACGCCAAGATCGGCGCCCGCGAGTCGACGACCGTGGGCATCAAGCAGATCTACAGCCCGATGGTCGACCTCTCCCACGAGCCCCGCTGGGGCCGGATCGTCGAGGGGAACGGCGAGGACCCCTACCTCGGCTCGGTCTTCGCGGCGGCCCGAGTGAAGGGCGCGCAGGGCGACGACTACAGCCGGCCCGACCGGGCGATCACCAGCGTCAAGCACTTCGTCGCGTACGGCGAGCCCGAGGGCGGTCGTGACTACGACACCACCGACCTCTCGGAGCAGCGGCTGCGCAACCTCTACCTGCCGCCGTTCAAGGCCGCGATCGAGGCGGGCGCCGACACGGTGATGTGCTCGTTCAACGCCATCAACGGCGTGCCGGGCTGCGCGAACCCGTACACCGAGACCGACATCCTGAAGAAGGAGTGGGGCTTCGACGGGTTCGTCGAGAGCGACTACACCGCGGTCACCGAGACCATCAACCACGGCACCGCCGCCGACGACGCCGAGGCGGGCGCGAACGCGCTGATGGCCGGCACCGACTCCGAGATGGTCAGCACGACGATCCGCGACCACGGCGAGGAGCTGCTCGCCGACGGCCGGATCACGATGAAGCGCCTCGACGACGCCGTACGGCGGATCTTGCGGGTCAAGTTCCGCGCCGGCCTGTTCGAGCGGCCGTACGTCGACCAGGCCAAGGCCGTCGATCCCGCCAGCTTCCTCACCCCCGCCGACCGCGAGGCAGCGCGCACCGCCGCCGGCCGCTCGATGGTGCTGCTGCAGAACGACGACCGGACCCTCCCCCTCGACCCCGCCAAGAACACCGCCGTCATCGGGCCGCTCGCCGACAGCCAGCACGACCTGCTCGGCCCCTGGTGGGGTCGCGGCGAGGACGCCGACGTCGTCAGCGTGCTGAGCGGCATCACGGCCGGCTCGACCGGGACCACGACGTACGCCCAGGGCTGTGCGCTGAGCAACGAGGAGCCGGCGGACTACGACCCGGCCGAGGACTGCCCGTCCGATGCGGGCTTCGCCGAGGCGGTGGCGGCCGCGAACGCCGCCGACCAGGTGGTGCTCGCCGTCGGCGAGACCCGCGAGATGAGCGGCGAGGCCGCGACCCGCTCGACCCTCGACCTGCCCGGACGGCAGGAGGAGCTGATCGACGCGATCGCGGCGACGGGCAAGCCGGTCGTGGTCGTGCTCCTCAACGGCCGTCCGCTCACCCTCGGCGACGTGGTCGACAGCGCGCCCGCCGTGCTCGAGGCGTGGTTCCCCGGCGTCGAGGGCGGCAACGCGGTCGCTGACGTCGTCTTCGGCGAGGTCAACCCGGGCGGCAAGCTCCCGGTGTCCTTCCCGCAGCGGCTCGGCCAGGTGCCGATCTACTACAACCACGAGCCGACCGGCCGGCCCTGCGACGTCACGCAGAAGTACAACTCGCGCTACCGCGACCTGCGCTCCTGCGACCCGCTCTTCCCGTTCGGCTTCGGGCTGAGCTACACGACGTTCGACATCTCCGACCTGCGGCTGAGCCGGAGCACCGTCTCCCGCAAGGGCCGGGTGGTCGCGTCGATGACGGTCACCAACACCGGCGACGTCGCCGGTGACGAGGTCGCCCAGCTCTACCTGCGCGACCCCGTCGCCAGCATCTCCCAACCGGTACGCCGCCTGCGCGGCTTCGAGCGGGTCACGCTCGAGCCGGGCGCATCGACCACGGTGCGGTTCACCCTCGATGCGAGCGACTTCGGCTTCTACGACAACCGCGGGAGGTTCGTGGTGGAGCCCGGGGAGATCCAGGTGTACGCCGGCGCCGACTCGACGGCGACGCTCACGAAGTCCTTCCAGGTGACCCGCTGAGGCGCCTGGGTCGGGGGCTCAGCGGAAGGTGTGCTCCATCTCGCCGATGCCCTCGACCCAGGTCCGCAGCGTCTCCCCCGACCGCACGTAGCGCGGCGGCTCCATCCCGAAGCCCACCCCGTCCGGGGTGCCGGTGAAGATGACGTCGCCGGGCTGCAGCGTGAGCACCTCGGTCAGCTTCGCGATCGTGCGCGGGATCGAGAAGATCAGCTTGGACGTGCGTCCGTCCTGCACCGTCTCGCCGTCGATGGCGCAGCCCAGGGCCAGGTCGTCGCGGTCCAGCCCGGCGGCCTCGAGCTCGTCGAGGGTGACCAGCCAGGGGCCGATCGGGGCGAACTTCGGGTACGACTTGGCGAACCCGAACTGCGGCGCCTGACCCACGAACTGCAGCACCCGCTCGGACAGGTCCTGTCCGATCGACAGCCCGGCGACGTACGACCAGGCGTCGGCCTCGGCGACCCGGTGCGCCGTACGCCCGATGACCGCGACGACCTCGACCTCCCAGTCGGTGTTGCCACCGGGCGGCAGGTCGATCTCCCCGAAGGCGCCCGTGATCGACGAGGCGAACTTCGTGAAGACCGGGGGCAGCTCCTGGGGCGCCTCGTAGCCGGTCTCGGCGGCGTGGTCGGCGTAGTTGAGGCCGATCGCGACCACCTGGGACGGGCGCGGGGACGGCGACTCCAGGGCGGCCCGCTCGAGGGTGACGTCCGCCACGGGATCGACGGTGGCCGCCCAGGCCGTGAACTCCTCCCACCGCTCGTAGATGCCGGGGAGGTCGGGGCCGAAGGCGCCCTCGGAGACGGTGGCGATGTCGGCGGCCTGGTCGTCGCCGAGGACGAGCACGGCCCGGCCGGCGTGGTTGGCGATGCGCATGGATCTACTCTCTCCGGTGGTCAGCGGTGGCCGTCGACGAGGCCCACCAGGAGCCGCTCGAAGGCCTCCGGGTGCTCGATCTGGGTCCAGTGCCCGCACTGCCCGAGGACGTAGAGGTCGGCGTTGGGCAGGTGCTCGGCGAAGTAGCGGCTCGCCTCCACCGGGATGATCCGGTCCTCGCGGCCGTGCACGCAGAGCACGTCGACGTCGATCGTCGCGAGCTCCTCCGGCGTGAAGAACCGCCGGGGCGGGGCCATGTCGAACGACGCCTCGTGCGAGCGGCGTACGTCGTCGCGCTCGACGTACGCCATCCGCTCGCCGACGACGCGGTCGACGGTGCCCTTCAGCGAGTCGACGTCGTACACGAACTCGGTGAGCAGGCCCTCCAGGGACGCGGCCGTCGGGTCGGCGTAGAAGCTGCGCAGGTGGGTCAGTCCGGGGCTGGCCGGCAGGTCGGGCGCGCCGCCGCTGCCCATCAGCAGCATCGTCGCGGCGAGGCCCGGGCGGTCCAGCGCCATGATCAGCGCCAGCTGGCCGCCCATCGAGTTGCCGACCAGGTGCACCCGCTCGAGCCCGAGCTCGTCGACGAGCGCGAGCAGCGCCTCGGCCCGCAGCTCGTTGAAGGGCGCCATCCCCCGCGGCGGGTCGAGCGGGTGCGTGGAGTCGCCGAACCCGATCTGGTCCGGCGCCAGGCACCAGTACCGGTCGCCCAGGTCGGCGATGACCCGCTCCCAGTTCGAGAGGCCGGTGGCTCCCGGGCCGGAGCCGTGCAGGAAGAGGATCGCCTCTCCCCCGCGCTCGCCCGACTCGTGCAGCCGGAAGGTCAGCTCCTGGCCCCGCACGCTCACCGCGACATCGCCGGAGCGCACGCTCACAGGTGCACCGCCTCGAGCCGCTCGGCGCCGAGGTGGCGCCCGCCCCAGGCCTTCGCGAGCACGTCGTCGAAGAGGAAGGCGTGGCTGCTGGCGGCCATCACGTCCTGGAACTTCGCCTGCAGTGGGTGGTCGAGGAACGCCGAGCGGCCCGACGAGACCCGCATCAGGTCCTGGACGGCGTCGACGGCGGCGTTAGCCGAGCGCGCGACGTCCCAGCGCCAGAACGCGCGCTGCTCCTGGGTGGGGATCTCGCGGAGCTCGGCGTGCTCCATCAGCTCGTCGGCCGCACGCTTGATCTTCAGCACGGCGGCGTCGAGCTGCCAGGCCGCCTCGGCCAGGTGGTTCTGGACCACCGGCTCCTCGCGGAGCAGCTGGCCGTAGTTGGTCCGGCGGCTGCGCGTCTCGTCGACCCAGCGGTCGTAGAAGCCGAGCGCGGCACCGACCGCGCCCGCGGCGATGATCAGGTTGAAGGTGACCGCCCACGGCGCCCGGAAGAGCGGCCCGTCGTTGAGCTCCTGGCCGGGCAGCGGCGTACCGAGGCCGTGGGTGTAGAGCAGGTGCGACTGGCCGCGACGCTCGGGGACGAAGACGTCGTCGACGACGATGTCGTTCGACCCGGTGCCGCGCAGGCCCGCGACGTCCCAGGTGTCCTCGATGCGGTAGTCGGAGTCGTCGAGGATCACCGAGGTGAAGTCGGGGTACTCCGTGCCGTTCACCTCGGCCGAGCCGGCGATGCCGCCGAGGATCACACCGGAGCAGATCCCGCTGCCCGAGGAGAAGCGCCAGCGCCCGGAGACCCGGAACCCGCCGGGGACCTTCTCGATCCGCCCCGTCGGGGTGTACGACGACGCGATCCGCCGCGCCGGGTCGTCCCCCCAGAGCTCGGCCTGGGTCTCCTCGGGGAACAGCGCGATCTGCCAGGGGTGCACGCCGACGACCGACGCGACCCAGCCGGCGGAGGCCGAGGCCCGCCCGACCTCCATCACGGTCTCGGCGTACTCGGCGAGGTGGACCTCGCCCCCGCCCCAGCGCTGCGGCTGCAGGCCGCGCAGCACGCCGATCGAGTCGAGCGCGGCGACCGCCTCGTCGGTGAGCCGGCCCGCGGCCGCGCTCTCCGGGTCGCTGGCCGCCAGGACCGGAGCGGCCGCGCGCGCCCGCTCCACCATGCTCGTGCTCATCGCACTCGTCCTTCCACGAAGTCGCGCAGCACCGACGAGAACCGCTCGGCCTGCTCGATCTGGGTCCAGTGACCGCACTTGTTGATGACGTACAGGTCGGCCTGCGGCAGGTGCTCGCTCAGGTAGTGGCTGCACTCCAGCGGCACGATGACGTCGTTGCGCCCGTGCACGACGAGCGCCGGCACGTCCAGCCGCGCGAGGTCGGCGGGCTCGAAGCTCAGCATCTCCGGGGCGAACATCGCCCGGTGCCCGGCCTCGATCCACGGCCGCCGCACGACCGGCATCCGCTCCGCGGCGACGTCGGCGACCCGGTCGCCGAACGCCTCCTTGTCGTGGACGAACTCCAGGAGCAGCTCGGCCATGGCCTCCACGGTCGGGTCGTCGAAGTACGTGACCAGCTTGACCAGGCCGGGGGTCGGCTCCAGGCCGGGCATGCCGCCCGAGCCCATCAGCACCAGGCCGGCGACCAGCTCGGGGCGCAGCTGGGCCATGCGCAGGGAGTACATCCCGCCCATCGAGTTGCCGACCAGCACGACCCGCTCCAGACCGAGGGTGTCGATCAGCGCGAAGAGCGCGTCGATGCGGACCTCGGCCTGGGCCTTGAAGCCCTGCGGCTGCGGGTCGGGGTACGACGAGTCGCCGAAGCCGAGGATGTCCGGGGCGATGCCGTGGTAGCCCTCGCCGAGCGCGTCGAGGACGCCGCGCCAGTTGCTGCCCGCGGTGACGCCGGGGCCGGAGCCGTGCAGGAACAGCAGCGCCGGCTGGCCCGGCTCGCCGGTCTGCAGGACCCGCAGGTGGCGGCCGGCGCCGATGGCGACGTCCTCCTCGCGGATCCGGGAGGCGGTAGTCACGGTCACCGGCCGTCCTCCGGCACGTCGAGCATGCGGAAGATTCCGGGAGGACCGTCGAGGTAGGCCTGCGAGCGGTGGTGACCCCAGATGCTCGGGAGGTCGTGGGTGCCGGCGACCCAGGTGAGGTCGTCGACGTGGATGCCGCCGTGGCCGTACTCGATCTGCATCGACGACGGGGTCTGCACGTAGATCGAGGTCATCAGGTCGTTGGTGTGGCGGCCGAGGGAGAGCAGGATCTCGCGGTCCGCGTCCTCGGCGAAGAGGTCCACCGCCGTCCCGAGGTCGTCGAAGCTCTCGACCTCCAGCATCAGGTGGTTGATCCCGGTCATGCCCGGGATCTCGGCGACGGCGAGCGAGTGGTGCCGGCCGTTGCAGTGGTAGAAGCGCAGGTTGAAGATGTCGCTCTTGACCCGGTCGGAGAGCTTGAAGCCCAGCTTCTCGGCGTAGAAGGCGTCGGCCTCCTCCAGGTTCGGCACGATCATCACGATGTGGCCGAGGCCGAGGTCGCCGGTGACGAAGCGGCCGCGCATCGGGCGGCCCGGGAAGAACGAGTTGGGGTGGGCGTACTGGCCCCAGACGAACTCGTGCCGGTTGCCCCACGGGTCCTGGGTCCAGTAGAGCTCGGCGACCTGGCGCTCCTTGAGCTCCTCCTCGGTGCCCTCGTGGACGTCGAGACCCTGAGCGCGCAGGTGCGCGACGTACTCACGCAGCTCGGTCTCGTTGTGGCAGGCCCAGCCGGCGTAGCGGAACTCGTCGTTCTCGCTGGGGTGGATCGCGATCCGGTAGCCCTTGTCGTCCACCTTGACCCGGACGGCGCCGTCGGGGCCGTCCTCCGCGATCACGGCGCCGAGCAGGCGGGTGGAGTAGTCGCGCCACTCCTCGGAGCGGGGCGACGCGATGCCGAGGTAGGCGAGTTGGGTGATCACAGCATGACCTCCGGTGCTGAGGAGTTGAGGAGAGAGGCGCCGTAGTACTGACCGACGGCGTCGGAGACGAGGAAGGCGTGGCCGAGCTCGGCGGCCACGTCCTGGTAGATCCGGTGGAGCGGGTGGTCGACGAAGACCGTGCGGCCGGAGGCGACGCGCATCAGCTTGTTGACGGCGAAGCCGACCTCCTGGCAGCCCTTGGTGATGTTCCAGCGCATCCGCGCGCGGGCCTGTTTGTCGAGGAACACCCCGGCCTCGGCGGCCTCGGTGATCGTGTCGATCGCGTCGTACATCTTCATGACGGCGGCGTCGTGGACCCACTCGGCCTCGGCGAGGTGCATCTGCATCAGCGCGTCGTCGGCGTACGAGCCGCCCCAGTTGGCCTTGCGGGTCGCGGTGTCCGCGGTCCAGTCGTCGAGGAAGCGGCGGCCGAGGCCGAGCATCGGTGCGACCAGGACGAGGTTGAACATGACCGCCCACGGCAGCCGGTAGAGCGCGCCGGGGTTGGTCAGCTGGCCCGGGGCGGGCCGCTCGGGGTTGTACTCGTGGAGCGGGCTGGAGAGGAACCGGCGGGCGGGGATGAAGGCGCCGTCCACGACGACGTCCTTGCTGCCCGTGCCGCGCGAGCCGCGCACGTGCCAGGTGTCCTCGATGACGTACTGGTCGCGGAACAGCAGCGCGGAGCCGTAGTTCGGCACCTCGACGCCCGGCGCGACCTCGACCGCGCCGGCGAAGCCGCCCAGGATGACGCCCTGCGCGTGGTCGCAGCCGGAGGAGAAGGACCAGCGTCCGGAGACCCGGTAGCCGCCGTCGACCGGCTCGATCTTCCCGGTCGGGGCGTACGACGAGGACGCGTTCCAGGACGGGTCCTCGGCCCAGATCTCCTGCTGCGTCTCCTCGTCGTACAGCGCGAGCTGCCAGGGGTGCGAGCCGACGACGCCGGCGACCCAGCCCGCGGACGGGGCGATCCGGCCGAGCTCGTAGACGCCGGCCAGGTGCTCGCGCAGGCTCAGCTCGCCGCCGCCCCAGCGCTGCGGCTGCAGACCGCGCATCAGCCCGGTCTCCTGCATGTACTTGAAGGTCCGGTCGGTCAGCGAGCGCTGCTCGGCCGACAGGTCCTCCTCGGCTCGGAACTCGGGTTCCAGCCGGCGGATCTCGTCCAGGACGGTCATCGGGCGTAGTCCTTCGGTGAGGCGGCACGGGTGCGGATGTGGCTGCCATCTCTGTAGCGACCACTACAGCGACCATAGAGCGGTCACTCCGGAGATCGCAAGGGTTCCGCCGAGAAAGTTGTGACTGCCGCCACCGGGTTGCGTGAGACCGATGGCCGGTGTCACAGTTCGACCTGTAGCGATCACTACATGGACGAAGGAGCGATCGATGGCGTCACCTCCCGCCTCCGGCATCACCGACGTGCTTGCCGGTGCCGGTGCGAGCCCGCACGAGAAGCGGCTCGCGCTGCGCGCCGCCCTGGCCCGCACGGTCAGTGGCGCGGCTCCGATCGAGCCGCTGGTGCTGCCCGGGGCCACCGACGCGATGGGGGCCCGACTCGTGCAGCAGGCCGGGTTCGGCGCGGTCTACGCGACCGGGGCCGGGCTGGCCAACGCCGGCTACGGCATCCCCGACCTCGGTCTCGTCTCCCAGACCGAGGTGGTCGAGCACGCGGCCCGGCTGGCCGACGCCGTCGACCTCCCGCTGATCACCGACGCCGACACCGGGTACGGCGGCCCGCTGGCCGCGATGCGCACGGTGCGGCTCCTGGAGCGCGCCGGCGTCGCCGGCCTGCAGCTGGAGGACCAGGAGATGCCGAAGCGCTGCGGGCACTTCGACTCCCACGCGCTGATCCCGGCCGGGCACATGCAGACCAAGATCGCGGCCGCGTGCGAGGCCCGGACCGACGAGTCCCTGGTCATCGTCGCGCGCACCGACGCGCGGTCGGCGTACGGCATCGAGGAGGCGATCGAGCGCGGCCGCGCCTACGTCGAGGCGGGGGCCGACATGCTGTTCGTCGAGGCGCCCCGCACGGTCGAGGAGCTCGAGCTCGTGGGCCGCGAGCTGGCCGGCGTACCCCTGGTCGTGAACGTGGTCGAAGGCGGCAAGACGCCCCAGCTCGGCCTGCAGGAGTACGTCGACCTCGGGTTCGGCGTGGTGCTCTTCGCCAACTACCTGATGCGCTCGATGCACCTGGCCGGCCGCGAGGCACTCGCCCACCTGCGCGAGCACGGGGAGACGGCCAGCCGGGCGGACCGGATGGCCAGCTGGACCGAGCGGCAGACCCTCTTCCGGCTCCCGGAGTTCAGTGCCGCCGAGACCCTGCTGGACCGACCGTTCGGGGACCTCCGGTGAGCGAGACGCTGCCCAGCGGCCTGCCGGTCGACACCGAGCTGCCCGACCAGGTCGGCGTCCTCGTCCTCGGCGCCGGGCTCGCCGGCTGCGCGGCGCTGCTGGCCGCCGCCGAGGCGGGCCAGTACGCCGTCCTGCTGGAGAAGACCGGCACGATCGGCGGCTCGACGGTGAAGTCCGCGGGGCTCTCGGCCTTCGCCGGCACCGACGAGCAAGCAGCGCAGGGCATCGCCGACTCGGTGGACCTGCTGCGCCAGGACCTCCTCGAGGTCGGGAAGCACCGCAACGAGCCCGCGCTGGTGGACCTCTACTGCGAGCACCAGCTGGAGACCTACCGGTGGCTGAAGGGCCACGGCGCCGAGTACGGCGAGATCCACGCCGCCTCCGGCCAGTCGGCGCCGCGCAGCCACCCCTCCGACACCACCGCGATGCTGGTGCACCTGCTGAAGGCCGCCGGTCGGCTGGGCGCGCGGATCGTCCTCGACACCGCGGCCGAGCGGCTGGTGCACGACGGCACCCGGGTCACCGGCGTGGACGTCCTCCGGGCCGACGGCACCCGGCACCGGATCGAGGCCGACGCGGTCGTGCTCGGCACCGGCGGGTTCTCGATGAGCCCCGACCTGCTCGCCCGCTTCGCCCCGCAGATGGAGCACGCGCTGCGCCAGGGCGGGGCCGGCAACACCGGCGACGGCCTGCTGATGGCCCTGGCGCACGGAGCGGGCCTGCGGGACACGCCGTACGTCAAGGGGACCTACGGGCACTTCCACACCGAGCACCCCGACGAGGACGGCACCGGGATCCTCGCCGTCTACAAGGGCGCGATCGCCGTCAACCGCGAGGGCCGCCGCTTCGTCGACGAGTCGCGCAACTACAAGGAGATCGGCGACGCCGCCCTGGTCCAGCCGGGCGTGACGACCTGGCAGGTCTTCGACAGCCGCACCATGGCCGCCTCGAACGACGAGGTGCCGATCTACGAGTTCGCCGGCCGTCGGCGCGCGGGGATGCTGCTGGAGGCCGAGACCATCGCCGAGCTGGAGCGCCGGATCGGGCTGCCCGAGGGGTCGCTGCAGGGCACGGTGGAGGAGTACAACGCCGCGATCCGCGAGGGCCGGCCCGACCCTCTCGGACGCGAGCACCTCTCCGGCGCGGTCGGTGAGCGGTCCGCGATCGCCGAGCCGCCGTTCTTCGCCCACCCGTCCGGCACGGTCGTGCTGGCGACGTACTGCGGGCTCACCGTCGACACCCGGATGCGGGTCCTCGACTGGTGGGGCGCCCCGATCGAGCGGCTGTACGCCGCCGGCGAGGTCGTCGGCGGCTTCCACGGAGCCGGCTACATGACCGGCACGTCCATCGGCAAGGCCGGCATCTTCGGCCGCCTCGCCGGCACCCACGCCGCCGCCGAGGAGAGTGCGCTGACATGGTGACCGCCCTGTTCGACCTGACCGGGCAGGTCGCCCTGGTCGTCGGCGCCGCCGCCGGCGGTCTCGGCGAGCGCGCCGCCACCGCCCTGGCCGCGGCCGGCGCCACGGTCGCCGTCGCCGACGTACCCGCGCGCACCGACGACCTCGCCACCACGGCCGCGGCGGCGAGCGCCAGCGTCCACGAGGTCGACGTCACCGACGAGGCCGCGGTCGGCGCCCTCGTCGAGGGCGTGATCGCCCGGCACGGTCGGCTCGACGTGGTCGTCAACGCCGCCGGGATCATGCTGCGCAAGGCGTACGACGAGACCACGGTCGAGGAGTTCGAGCGGGTCGTCCGGGTGAACCTCACCGGGTGCTGGCTCGTGGGCCGCGAGGCCGGCAAGGCGCTGACCCGGCAGGGCACCGGCGGCCGGATCGTCAACCTCACCACCGTGTACGCCGAGCGCGTCGGCCCGGTCCCGGAGTCGGCGTACTACGCGTCGAAGGCGGGCGTCGTGAACGTGACCCGCTCGCTGGCCAGCGAGCTGGGCCGGCACGGCGTCACCGTGAACTGCCTCGCCCCCGGCGTCTTCTACCCCACCCAGATGACCGCCGCGCTCGGCGCCGACCCCGAGCGGCTGCGCTGGTTCGGCGAGCGCACCATGCTCGGCCGGCTCGGCGACCCCGACGCCGACTTCGCCGGCCCCCTCCTGCTCCTGGCGAGCCCCGCGTCGTCGTACATGACCGGCCAGGTCGTGTACGTCGACGGCGGCTGGTCCGCCTGGTAGTTCAAGCGACTCGGACTCCGCGAGGCACGAGCGGAGACCGAACGGAGACGAGGTCGAGCGAGCGCACGGCCGAGCTCGCGAGGCCGTGACCGCGTGTCGAGACCCACCGACCTATCCACCCACACCCGAAGGAACACGATGACCAAGCAGGCACTGCTCATGCTCGACTACCAGGTCGGCCTCTGCGAGGACGGCCCGCACCTGAAGGCGCCGCCGCTGCAGGCGCAGATCGCCGAGCGCGACGTGCTCGCCACCGCCGAGCGGGTGCTGACCCGGGCGCGCGAGGCCGGCGTCCTGGTCGTGCACGTGCGGCTGGCGTTCGACCCGTCGTACAAGCTGCGCACGAACCGGCTGCCGCGCTTCGACCCCTACGAGACCAACCGGGTCATGCTGGCCGACTCCCCCGAGGCGCAGTTCGTGAAGGCGCTCGCGCCCGTCGACGGCGAGCCCGTGGTCGACAAGGGCTGCGTGGACCCGTTCGTCGGCACCGCGCTGCGCACCATGCTGGCGGCCGAGGGCGTCACCGAGGTCGTCCTCGGCGGCGTCGCGACCAACCTGGTCGTCGAGTCGGCCGCGCGGCACGCCTCCGACGCCGGCCTGCAGGTCACGATCGTCGAGGACATGTGCGCCTCGCTCGCGCCCGACCTGCACACCTTCGCCATGGAGCGGGTGCTGCCCCTGTTCGGCACCGTCACCACCTCCGCCGACCTGACCTTCTGACCCGGGCTGCGAGAGAGGACCTGCGATGAGCGAGAAGACGTACGACGTGGTGGTGGTCGGCGGCGGCGTCGCCGGCCTCGCCGCCGCGGTCTCGGCGGCGGAGGCGGGCGCGCGGGTGGCCGTGCTGGAGCGGTCCACGGAGGCCGAGACCGGCGGGAACACGCGCTACACCGAGGCGTTCCTGCGGATGCGGTCGATCGAGGAGGTGGCCGAGGGCTTCGAGGAGATCCTGGTCGACGACTTCATGGGCCACCCCGACCCGTCGGTGGTCAACGACGCCGCGCTCCCCGCCGGCCGCCAGGGTCCGCTGTGGCGGGCCACGCACACGGTGAACCCCGACTACGTCGCGACCCTCGCCGAGCAGGCGCCGCAGGCGCTGCAGTGGATGGCCGAGCACGGCGTGCGCTTCGACTTCGTCCCGACGCCGTTCCTGACCCAGTCGACCACGCGGATGGCGCCGGTCGGCGGCGGGCTGGCGATCATCGAGACGATGGGCCGCGCGGCCCGGGACCTCGGCGTGGAGTTCCACTTCCGTACGACGGCCCGGCGGCTGACCCACTCCCCGTCGGGCATCGACGGTGTCCTCGCGCACACCCCCGACGGGCCGGTGACCTTCACCGGTGCCGTGGTCCTCGCCTGCGGTGGCTACCAGGGCAACTTCGAGCTGATGGCCCGCTACCACGGCCCGAACGCGATGACCTCGCGCCCGGTCGCCCAGGGCGGCAACTACAACAAGGGCGAGGGGCTGGAGATGGCCCTCGCCCTGGGCGCGGCCACCGCCGGGAACTTCTCGCTCTTCCACGCCGAGCCGGTCGACCCGCGCAGCGGCGAGCCGGAGGCGGCGATCTTCTGCTTCCCGTACGGCGTCCTGGTCAACGCCGAGGGGCAGCGGTTCGTCGACGAGGCCCGCGGCACCGTCGACGCCTGGTACGAGCGCACCACCCGGGCGATCCAGGCCCAGACCGACGGGATCGCCTGGGTGGTCCTGGACCAGCATGGCCTCGCGGTGCCGAACATCATGGCCGGGGTGCGCACCGACATCGCACCGGTCACCGCTCCCACGATCGGCGCGCTCGCGACCCGGCTGGGACTGCCGGTGGCGGCGCTCGAGGCCACGGTGGCGGCGTACAACGCGGCCTGCCCGGGGCCCGAGGGCTTCGACCCGCTGGTCGTGGACGGGCTGGCCACCACCGGCCTCGTGCCGCCGAAGTCGAACTGGTCGCGCCCGCTGACGCAGGGGCCGTTCACGGCGTACCCGATCATGGCGGCCAACGTGTTCACCTTCGGAGGCCTCAAGACCACGCCCGAGGCCGAGGTCGTCGACCGCGACGGGAACCCCATGACCGGCCTGTACGCCGCGGGCGAGATGACCGGGCTGTACTACTCCAACTACACCGGGTCGACCTCGGTGCTGCGGGGCGCGACGTTCGGCCGGATCGCGGGCCGGAACGCGGCCCGGGTGCGGGCGGGGGTCTGAGCATGCGGATCTGGCACCAGTCGTTCACCGTGCTCGACGACGTCCCGCACTACCGCGACGCGCTGGCCCGGCACCTGCGGGCGCAGGCACGGCCCGACACGGTCGTGGACCTGCACGGGATGAAGGCGGGCACCTACCCGTCGGACTACCCCGGCACCCACATCGGCTACGCCTACCTCGCCGGGCTGCACAAGGAGCAGTTCGTGCAGGCCGCGCTGTGCGCCCAGGATGAGGGGTACGACGCGTTCCTCATCGCGACCATCCCCGACACCGGCTTCGAGGAGGTCCGCACCCTGGTCGACATCCCCGTCGTCACCTTCGGGCAGACCTCCGTGCTGGCCGCCGCGCAGCTCGGCGACCGGGTCGGCATCGTCAACTTCATCGCCGCGCTCGAGCCGCAGCTGCGCCGCAACCTGCGCAACTACCGGCTCGAGGACCTGGTCGGCCCGATCGTGCAGGTCGAGGCCGAGTTCCACGACGTGATGGCGGCGTACGCCTCGCCGAGCGGGCTGGTCGAGGCCTTCGAGCGGGCCGCGCGCCGGGCGATCGCCGCGGGCGCGACGGTGATCGTGCCCGGCGAGGGACCGCTCAACGTGTTCCTCGCCGACCAGGGGATCTCCCGGGTCGACGACGTGCCGGTCCTGGACTCGCTCGGCACCTGCGTGCGGACGGCCGAGCTGCGGGCCGCGCAGTTCCGCGCGACCGGGCTGCGGCCGTCCCGGGTCGGGTTCTACGGCGCCGGGCCGGAGCGCGCGCTGGTCGACGCGGCCCGGGCGTTCTACGGGGTTCCCGAGGCACTCCGGTGACCGGCTGGGACGACGAGGTCGACGTCGCGGTCGTGGGCGGCGGGGCGTGCGGCCTGATGACCGCGCTCCGCGCCGCCCGAGACCCCGACCTGGTCGTGGCCGTCTTCGAGAAGTCCGACCGGGAGGGCTGCAACGCGGCGATCTCGTCGGGCTCGCTGGCCGCGGGCGGCACCCGCTTCCAGGCCGCGGCGGGCATCGCCGACTCCCCGCAGGCCCACGCCGACGACATCCTGCGCGCCACCGGCGACGAGGGGTGGCGACCCGTGGTCGAGGCGCTGTGCGCGGCCGCCCCGGCGTACGTCGAGTGGATCGCCGACAGCGGCTACCCGATCGAGATCGGCGCGGACATGCCCCGCGCCGGCATGTCGGTGCCGCGGCTGCACACCGACACCGGACGGCTCGGCGGCGCGCGGCTGATGCGCCACCTGCGCGACCTGCTCGACGGCTGCGAGAACGTCGCGTTCGTCGACGAGGCGCCCGTCGTCGACCTGGTCGTCGAGGACGGCACGGTCGCCGGCGTGGTCGTCTCCCAGAACGGCTCGCTGCTACGGGTGCGGGCCGGCAGCGTCGTGCTGGCCGCCGACGGGTTCGCCAACAACCCCGCCCTCGTGAAGGAGCACCTCGCCCACCTGGGCAACCCGTTCTACGGCGGCGTGTCGACCTCGACCGGCGACGCGCTCGCGTGGGTGCTGCCGCTCGGCGCACAGCTGCGCAACATGGGCGCCGGGCTTCGCTCGGGCCTGGTCGTGGTCGACCACGGCACCCGGGTCTCCCCCGCCCTGCAGTTCAACGGCGCCGTGCTCGTGGACCGCACCGGCAGGAGGTTCGTCGACGAGGAGTCCAAGGGCTACTCGTCGCTGGCCGGGATCCTGCAGGCCCAGGACGGCGAGCGGGCCGTGATGATCTGGGACGCCGCCGCGATGGCCGCCACCCGCGAGTCCGAGATGATGCGCGAGTGCCTCGACGCCGGGGCGATCCGCGACGCGGACTCCGTCGAGGAGCTCGCGGACGCTCTCGGTCTCTCGGTCGAGGCGACCCGCATGGCGATCGCTCCGCTGCCCGGCCGCCGCGCGCTCGAGGCGCCGTACCACCTCGCCTGGGTGACGCACGGGCTGCTCACCACCCAGGGCGGCCTGGTCGTCTCCCCCGCCGGTGAGGTGCTCGACGGCTCGGGCACCCCGATCCCGCACCTGTACGCCGGCGGCGGCACCGCCTGCGGCCTCGCCGGGGAGTCCTCCGACGGCTACCTGTCCGGCAACGGGCTGCTCACCGCGCTCGGCATGGGCTGGATCATCGGCAACCGGCTGGCCGGCGGTCTGGACCACCCCTCCGGGTGAGCGTCGTTTTCAGGACAGGCACTCAGAGCGGCGTTTAAAGTAGTCCTCGAAGCCCGCTGGTGACCCGAGACACCAGCGGGCTTCTTCCATTTCTCCCGGCTCCGCTACGGCTGGTCGAGGGTCTCGAAGCGGATCCCCGCCGCGCGCAGCCTGGTCAGCAGGTTCGGGCCCATCGCCTGGGCGGTGGTCACCGAGCCCGCGGTCGGCGGGTTGTCGTCGAAGGCCAGGCAGAGCGCGGACTCGGCGAGCATCTTCGCCGTCTCGTCGTAGCCTGGGTCGCCGCCGGAGACCCGGGTGTGGACCGTGCGGCCGTCGCCCTCGCCCACGAGGTCGACGGTGAACCAGGCGCGCTCGCGGCGCCGCTCGTCCGGACCCTCCCCGCGCGGCAGCCGGTCGAGCAGCAGGTTGCGCAGCGGCCCGACCTGGGCGGCCAGCGCGATCGCGCCCGCGCCGAGCGCCCCGCCCGCGGCGTACCGCAACGTCTTGGTGCCGGCGTAGTGGGAGTAGCGGAACTCCGGGCCGTACGACGGCAGCGCGGCTCCGCTGCGCGCCACGACCATCGGGTCGATCGTGGGCAGCGGCACCAGCCAGAACCCCAGCAGCGGGTCCCGGTGCGGCGTGCCGCGCACCGCCCGCGACGAGCGGCCGTCGGGCCGCGGCTCGACCCGGCGGCGGGCCGCGACCGCCTCACGCATCTGGCGGGCGCGCGCGAACTGGTTGAGGGCGGAGTGGAAGGTGCCACCGGAGAAGGTGCCGCCGGCCCGGACGACCCCGCGCACGGTGACCGGTCCGCCCGCGGCGAGCTCCTGCACGGTGTGCAGCACGCCGAGGTCGTGCGGGATCGAGTCGAAGCCGCACGCGTGCACGATCCGGGCGCCGGTGCGCTCGGCGGTGGCGTGGTGGGCGACGTACATCCGGTCCACGAACTCGGGCTCACCGGTGAGGTCGACGTAGTCGGTGCCGGCCTCCGCGCAGGCCGCGACCAGCGGCTCGCCGTACTCCAGGTAGGGGCCGACGGTGGTGATCACGACCTTGGTGCGCGCGGCGAGGTCGGCCAGCGACGCCGGGTCCGTCACGTCGGCGTGCAGGAGCTCCACCTCGAGACCGAGCCGGTCGCGCACCGCGGCCAGCTTCTCGGGGTTCCGTCCCGCGATCGCCCAGCGGAGTCCGGTAGGGGCGTTCTCGGCGAAGTACGCGGCGGTGAGCGCGCCGGTGAAGCCGGTGGCGCCGAACAGCACCAGGTCCAGGTCGGGGGCAGCCATGGCCGCCATGCTGCCAGCCGCCCCCGAACCCGGGCGGGAACCGCTCGGGCGGTCCCGACGTCCGAGGTCCCATGCCTCGCTCGCGCCCGCTCCTCATTCTCGGTGCCACCGCCGCCCTCGTCGGCGCCTTCCTCGCCGGGACGGCGGTGAACGGATCCGACACCTCACGGGGACAGAGCGTCGCCGCCGGCCCCGGGCCGGTGCCCGCCGCCGCCACGGGCGCGCCGGTGGACTTCGCCGACGACTGCGGCGAGCTGCTGGACGCCTACGTCGACCGGGCGGTCGACCTGGTCGGACCGTGGGGCTGGGGCGGCGGGGAGCTGATGCGCGGGTTCGGCATCGCCGCCGACGGCGCGATGGCGTTCTCGGCGAACCTCTCCGCCACCACCTCCCGGGCGCTCAAGGCTCCCTCCGCGCAGCGCGCCACCAGCGAGGAGAGCGGCACCAACGTCCAGGAGTCGGGGGTCGACGAGCCCGACGTGGTCAAGACCGACGGGGAGCTGCTCGTGCGGCTCGACGACGGCGTGCTGACGACGTACGACGTCAGCGGCGGGAGCGCCCCGGTCACGCTGGGACGTCTCGTCGTGGCCAGGTCACGCGCCGGGGAGCTGCTGCTCTCCGAGAGCACCGCCACGATCCTCGCCGGACGCGACGACGGGTCCACCGTCGTCCACACCGTCGACCTGACCGACCCGGCCGAGCCCGTCCTCACCGCGACGACCGAGTACGACGCCCGGCTGGTCGCCGCGCGCCTGCACGGCAGCGTGGTCCGGGTCGTGCTCGCGGCCGGGCTGCCCGAGCTGCCGTTCGTCGAGCCGCGCCGCGGCCGGACCACGCGGGCGGCGACCCGGGCGAACCGGAAGCTGGTCCGGGCGACGACGATCGAGGACTGGCTGCCGACCGTCGCCGACGGGGACGGCGCGGCGGAACCGCTCCTCGACTGCTCCGACGTCGCGCTGCCCGAGGAGTCCGCCGGGCTCGACACCCTGGCCGTCGTCGGCTTCGAGTCGGGCGCGTCAGGCGATCCGGACGCGCGGAGCGTCCAGGGCCTGGCCGCTACCGCCGACGTCGCGTACTTCTCGACCGACCACCTCTACCTCGCGGCCGGCCACAGCACCGGCCCGTGGGGCTGCTGCTTCTGGGCCGACGACCGGATCCGACCGGAGCCGGCGTACGACGACGAGCTCGCCGGCACCACGACGGTGCACGACCTGGCCCTCGACGGCACCGGCACGACGTACCTCGCCAGCGGACGCGTCGACGGGCAGGTCGCCGACCGCTGGGCGATGGACGAGCAGGACGGCGTGCTCCGGCTCGCGGTCGGCCCGAGCGAGCGGACCGGCAACTTCAACTCGGTCGTCACCCTGGAGCAGGACGGTCCGGCCCTGGTCGAGACCGGCCGCCTCGACAAGCTCGGCGTCGGCGAGCAGATCCGGTCCGTGCGCTGGTTCGACGGGCTGGCGATCGTGGTGACCTTCCGGCAGGTCGACCCGCTGTACGCCGTCGACCTGACCACCGAGCGCCCGACGCTGATCGGCGAGCTGAAGATCCCCGGGTTCTCGGAGTACCTCCACCCGCTCGGCAAGAACCGGATGATCGGCATCGGTCAGGGACCCGCGAACGACGGGCGGCGGGGCTGGGGCGCCCAGGTCGGCTTCTTCAACGTCACGGACCTCGCCGACGTCCAGCGTCTCGACGTGCTCTCCTACGGCCGCAACACCCAGGCGCTGGCCGGCACGGACCCACGGCAGCTGACCTGGCTGCCGGAGCAGCGCACCGCCCTCACCGTGGTGGAGCGATGGGGCCGCGCCGGCCGCACCGGCTACGTCTCCGTGCTGAACTTCGCGCACCGGCGGATCGCCAACCGGATGGTCGAGGTCGAGCACGGCTCCGACGTCGACCAGGTCCGCACCGTCCCCCTCCCCGACGGCCGGGTGGTGCTGGTGACCGGGTCCGAGGTGTCGTACTTCGCGCTGTGAGGGGAGCTCGACCCGCTCCCGGCGTACGCTCGAACCATGTGCCGCAACATCCGTCCGCTCAACAACTTCGAGCCGCCGGCGACCCGCAGCGAGGTCACGGCGGCGGCGCTCCAGTACGTCCGCAAGGTCAGCGGTACGACGAAGCCGTCGCAGGCCAACCAGGCCGCGTTCGACCGGGCCGTCGCGGAGATCGCGCACCTGACCGAGCACCTGCTGGACTCGCTGGTGACGACCGCGCCGCCGAAGAACCGGGAGGTCGAGGCGGAGAAGGCGCGCGCCCGGGCCGCCCTCCGGTACGCACGTTGACGGTCTCGGCCGGCTCGACCGCCGACGCGGCCCTCGCGCTGCTGGCCGACCGCCCGCTGGTGGTGCTCACCGGCGCGGGGCTCTCGACCGACTCCGGCATCCCCGACTACCGCAGCCCGGGATCGCCGGCGCGGATGCCGATGACGTACGGCGAGTTCGTCTCCGGCGAGCCCGCCCGCCGGCGCTACTGGGCGCGCAGCCACCTGGGCTGGAGCCGGATGCGCCGGGCCGACCCGAACGCCGGTCACCGGGCGCTGGCCGCCCTCGACCCCGGGCTGCTGATCACCCAGAACGTCGACGGCCTGCACGAGCGCGCGGGCAGCCGGAGCCTGGTGGCGCTGCACGGCCGGATCGCCGACGTCGTCTGCCTGGACTGCCGGACCACCTCGACGCGCACCGCACTGCAGGAGCGCCTGGCCGCGGCGAACCCCGGTTGGCTCGACCGGCACGCGACGGTCGAGGTGCGCCCCGACGGCGACGTCGACCTCGAGGAGACGGCCGGGTTCGTGGTCCCCGGCTGCGAGACGTGCGACGGGGTGCTCAAACCGGACGTGGTCTTCTTCGGCGAGAACGTCCCGGCCGAGCGGGTCGCGCGGTGCTACGCCGCGGTCGACGGGCTGGCGGAGACCGGCGGGGTGCTACTGGTGGCGGGTTCGAGCCTGACGGTGATGAGCGGGTTCCGGTTCGTCCGGCGGGCGGCCAAGGCGGGCATCCCCGTGGTGATCGTCAACCGCGGGACGACGCGAGGCGACGAGCTGGCGACGTACCGGCTCGACGTGGGGTGCAGCGAGTTCCTCAGCGCGCTCGCGTCATGATCGCCGCGAGCTCGCGGAGCATCTCGACGACGTCGTCGACCTCCACGGGTCGGGCGGACGCGGGCGGGGCGGGGACGAGCGACAGGTGCATGCCCCCTCAACGGGGCCGTGGCGAGGAGGTCACCCGCAGGCCTCGACCGGTCTGGACCGGTCCAGACCGGCGAGGGCAGGTCACATCCGCTTGACGAAGATGTGGTCGGCCGCCTCGGGCACGATCTCGGCGGTCTCGCCGCCGGAGCCGACCAGCACGCCCTCGGGCGTCGAGACGACGGTGACGGTCTTGTCCGGCAGCGCGCCGACCCGCCGCATCGCGCTCATCAGGACCTCGTCCTTCTGCATCTCCTCGGAGATGCGGCGGACCAGCACCCGACCCTCCATCGAGCCCGCGGCCTTCGACAGCGGCTCGACGTCGGCCATGAACTCCTCGGCCACCTCGCGCTGACCGAGCTCGTCGAGCCCCGGGATCGGGTTGCCGTACGGCGACTCCGTCGGGTGGTCGAGCAGCTCGAGCAGACGCCGCTCGACGGTCTCGGACATGACGTGCTCCCAGCGGCACGCCTCCTCGTGGACCAGCTCCCAGTCGAGGCCGATGACGTCGGTGAGCAGGCGCTCGGCGAGCCGGTGCTTGCGCATCACCCGGGTCGCGAGCCGGTTTCCCTGCTCGGTGAGTTCGAGGTGCCGGTCGCCCTCGACGGTGAGCAGGCCGTCGCGCTCCATCCGGGCCACGGTCTGGGAGACCGTCGGTCCGCTCTGGTGGAGCCGCTCGGCGATCCGGGCACGCAGCGGGACGATCCCCTCCTCGACCAGCTCGTAGATGGTCCGCAGGTACATCTCGGTGGTGTCGATCAGGTCGCTCACCCGGCCATTCTGTCCTATCGGAGGACCCCCGCACAATTGACTCGTTCAAGATTGAGTCCGTCACCACCGTGCTGGCATCGTGAACACGATGGCCGAGACGACGAGTGCCGTGATGTGGTTCCGCCGCGACCTGCGGCTCGCGGACAACCCCGCCCTCGTCGAGGCCGCGGGCGCGGGCGCGGTGCTGCCACTGTTCGTGCTCGACCCGGCGCTGTGGGTGCCCGCCGGCCCGAGCCGCCGCGCCTACCTCGGCGCCTCGCTCCGCTCGCTCGACGCGTCCCTGCGCCAGCGCGGCGCCGGACTGAGCGTCGTGCGCGGCGACCCGGTCCGCCGCGTCGTGCTGGCCGCGCGGGCCGTCGGCGCCACCCGGGTGCACGTCGCCGCCGACTTCGGCCCGTACGGCCGCCGGCGGGACGCCGCGGTCGAGGAGGCGCTCGGCGAGGCGGGGATCGAGCTCGTGCGCACCGGCTCGCCGTACGCCGTGGCGCCGGGCCGGGTCACCAAGGGCGACGGGTCGCCGTACCAGGTGTTCACGCCGTTCTCGAAGGCCTGGGCCGACCACGGCTGGCGGCCCCCGGTCGAGGCGCCGACCGGCGCGACCTGGCTCGCGCTCGACGAGGGCACGACCGAGATCCCGGAGCCGGCGGTGCCCGCCGGGCTGACCCTGCCCGAGGCCGGCGAGCGCGCGGCACTGCGCCGGTGGGCGGACTTCCTCGACCACGTCGACGCGTACGCCGACGAGCGCGACCGGCCCGGCGTCGACGGGACCTCGAGGATGTCGGTGCACCTGAAGTACGGCGAGGTGCACCCCCGCACACTCCTCGCCGACCTGGCCCGGCGGCGCAGCCAGGGAGCCCGGACCTACCGCGCCGAGCTGGCCTGGCGGGAGTTCTACGCCGACGTGCTCGGCCACCGGCCCGAGACCGCGCGGGAGTACCTCCGCCCCGAGCACGCCCGGATGCCGTACGACGACCCGGGCGAGCAGCTCGAGGACTGGAAGCACGGCCGCACCGGCTTCCCGATCGTCGACGCCGGGATGCGCCAGCTGCGCGAGGTCGGCTGGATGCACAACCGGGTCCGGATGATCGTCGCGAGCTTCCTGGTCAAGGACCTGCACGTCGAGTGGCAGCACGGCGCCCGGCACTTCATGCACTGGCTGGTCGACGGCGACCTCGCCTCCAACCAGCACGGCTGGCAGTGGACGGCCGGCTGCGGCACCGACGCGGCGCCGTACTTCCGGGTCTTCAACCCGACCTCGCAGGGGCGGAAGTTCGACCCCGCCGGCGACTACGTGCGGCGCTTCGTCCCCGAGCTGGCCGACGTCTCCGACCCGCACGACCCGTCGGCCGACGACCGCGACCGGGTCGGCTACCCGCTGCCGATCGTCGACCACGCCGAGGAGCGGCGCGAGGCGCTGGCGCGATGGGAGACGATCAGGCGATGAGCACCCTCACCGTCCCGGCCCGGTTCTGCGGCCCGGCCCGCTCCGGCAACGGCGGCTGGAGCGCCGGCGCGCTCGCGGCCCACCTCGACGCGCCGGTCGTGACCGTGCGCCTGCAGCGACCGCCGCCGCTCGACGCGTCCCTGCGGATCGACGAGCACGACGGCTGGACCCGGGCGCTCGACGGGGACACGACCGTGCTGCAGGCCCGCCCGGCCGAGGACGACCTCACCCCGGTCGCACCGGTCGACGCGGCGACCGCCCGGGCCGCGGAGGCGACGTACGCCGGCCTGGCGAGCCACCCGTTCCCGACCTGCTTCACCTGCGGCACCGGGCGCGAGCCGGGCGACGCGCTCCGGATCTTCTCCGGGCCGGTCGGCCCCGACCGGGTCGCCGCCACCTGGACCCCGGCCCCCTCGGTCGGCGAGGACGGCCTCGCGACGCTGCCGGTCACCTGGGCCGCCCTGGACTGCCCGGGCGCCTGGGCGGCGGGGGTCGCGGACCGGCCGATGGTGCTCGGGCAGATCACCGCGCGGGTCGACCGGCGCCCCGTCGTCGGCGAGGAGCACGTCGTGCTGGGCGAGCTGCGCGGCACCGAGGGGCGCAAGGTGTTCACGGCGACATCGGCGTACGCCGCGGACGGCGGGCTGGTCGGCACCGCCGAGGCGACCTGGATCGTCGTCGACCCCGACGCCTTCAACTGACCCATCGACCGCCTGGTTACCTGGGAGCCATGACTTCCCCCGAGTGGTGGCGGCACGCCGTCACCTACCAGGTCTACGTCCGCAGCTTCGCCGACAGCGACGGCGACGGCGTCGGCGACCTGCCCGGCATCACCGGGCGCCTCCCCCACCTGCGCGACCTCGGCGTCGACGCGCTGTGGATCACGCCGTTCTACACCTCGCCGCAGAAGGACCACGGGTACGACGTCGCCGACTACACCGACGTCGACCCGCTCTTCGGCAGCCTGGCGGACGCCGACGCGCTCACGACCCGCGCACACGAGCTGGGGCTGAAGGTGATCGTCGACCTGGTGCCCAACCACACCTCGTCGGAGCACGCGTGGTTCGCCGCGGCCCTGGCCGCCGGGCCGGGCAGCCCCGAGCGCGCCCGCTACCTGTTCCGCGACGGCCGCGGCCCCGACGGCGCCGAGCCGCCGAACAACTGGCAGTCGGTCTTCGGCGGGCCGGCCTGGACCCGCGTGGACGACGGGCAGTGGTACCTCCACCTCTTCGACTCCACCCAGCCCGACCTCGACTGGCGCCACCCGGAGGTCGGCGACCTGTTCGAGGGCGTGCTGCGCTTCTGGCTCGACCGCGGCGTCGACGGCTTCCGCATCGACGTCGCCCACGGGCTCGTCAAGGAGGAGTCGCTGCGCGACCAGGTGGTCGGCGAGGGCGAGTCGCTCGGCAGCGGGGCGCCGACCGGCGAGTCGATGGTCGAGCGCACCCTGCGCGACGAGCCGATGTGGGACCAGCCCGAGGTGCACGACGTCTACCGCCGCTGGCGCCGGGTGCTGGACTCCTACGACGGCGACCGGATGCTCGTCGCGGAGGCCTGGACCCAGACCGCGGAGTCGATGGCACGGTTCGTCCGGCCCGACGAGATGCACCAGGCGTTCAACTTCTCCTGGCTGCTCGCCCCCTGGTCGGCCAAGGCGTTCGCCGACGTCGTCACCGGCACCCTGGAGGCCGTCGCGCCCGTCGGCGCCTCCCCCACGTGGGTGCTGTCCAACCACGACGTCGTCCGGCACCCCACCCGGTACGGCGGTGGCCCGGTCGGGCTCGCGCGCGCCCGGGCGGCGACGCTGACCATGCTGGCGCTGCCCGGGTCGGCGTACCTCTACCAGGGCGAGGAGCTGGGCCTGGAGCAGGTCGACGTGGCGCCGGAGCACCGCCAGGACCCCTCCTGGTTCCGGACCGGAGAGGTGGGCCGGGACGGCTGCCGGGTGCCGATGCCGTGGGGCGGCACGCGGCCGCCGTACGACTTCGGGCCGAGTGGTGAGCCGTGGATCCCGCAGCCCGCGGACTGGGCGCCGCTCACCGTGGCCGCCCAGAGCGGCGACCCGGACTCGACGCTGGAGTTCTACCGGGCCGCGCTCGCGGCCCGGCGGACCTTCGCGACCACCGCCGGCGAGGACGTCGAGGTGATCGGCAGCGACGCCGACGTGCTCGTCCTGCGCCGCGGACCGGTGACGGTGGTGCTCAACTGCGGCACCGAGTCGGTCCCGCTGCCCGCCGGCGAGGTGATCATCGCCAGCGGGCCGCTGGCCGGCGGGCTGCCGCCCGACACCGCGGTCTGGCTGGGCTGAGCCGCCGACCGGGGAAGCTCAGTTGCCGAGCGTCTCGTTGTAGCGCCGCAGCATCGCGGCGAACTCGCCGAGCTCGCTCTCGGTCCAGTCGCCGAGCCGCTCGTCGAGCCAGCGACGACGATCCGCCGCGACCTCGTCGAAGCGGCGGGTCGCCTCGGCGCTGGCCGAGACGAGCGACGCGCGGCCGTCAGCGGGGTCGGGGGTGCGGTCGACCAGCCCCAGCTCCTCCAGGTGCTGGATCTGGCGGCTGATCGCCCCCTTGTCGATGTCGAAGACCTCGGCCAACGCGGACGCCCGCAGCGGCCCGTGGTTGATCAGGTAGCCGAGCATCAGGTACGCGCCGTACTGCAGCTGCGGGTGCACCAGCTCGGAGCGCTGGCCGATCACCCGTCGTACACGACGGATCAGCACCCCGACCTCCTGCTCCAGGCTGTGCAGGTGCTCGACGCGTCGGGTGTCCTGCTCGGTGGCGATCATCGTGTGTGAAGCTCCTCCGTCGCCTCGGGGGCGACCTCCTCGGCCAGGGACACCGTAGTCCGCAGGGGGACCTCCTTGATGAACAGCACGCACAGGAACGCCAGGAGGGCAGCCGGGGCGGCGATGAGGTACAGCTCGCCGATCGAGGCGCCGAAGCCGTGCTCCCAGATCTGTGCCTCCCACGGAGCCAGGCTCGCCAGGTCGGGGATCGCGTGCGACCCGAAGTCCCCGCTCGGCATCTGCTGCGCGGCCTGGTAGCCGGCGGCCACCTTGTCGGCGACCTGGGTGCCCAGGATCGCGCCCAGCACCGAGACGCCCGCGGAGCCGCCCATCGAGCGGAAGAAGGCGACCACGGAGCTCGCCGCCCCGAGCTCGCTCAGGGGGACGTTGTTCTGCACGGCCAGCACGAGGTTCTGCATCGTGGCGCCCATGCCGAAGCCGAGCAGCGCCATGAACACACCGACCAGGACCAGGTGCGTGCTCTCGTCGATGGTGCCGAGCAGGGCGAGCGCCGCGACGACGAGGGCCATGCCACCGACCAGCCAGCGCTTCCACACGCCGGTGCGGGTGATGATCTTGCCGCTGACCAGGCTGGAGAGCATCAGCGGGACGACCATGGCGACCGTCATCAGCCCGGCCTTCGTCGGGGACATGCCCCGGGCGAGCTGGAAGTACTGGCTCAGGTAGACCGTGGAGCCGAACATCGCGACGCCGACCAGCGCCGAGGCCACGGTCGCGAGGCTCATCGTGCGGTCGCGGAACAGGTACATCGGGATCACCGGCTCGGCGGCGACCTTGGCCTCGTAGACGACCGCAGCGGCGGTCACGAGGACGCCCACCGCGACCAGGACGAAGCTGGTGGTCGAGGCCCAGTCGTACTGGTTGCCGGCCAGCGAGACCCAGACCAGCAGGATCGAGACGCCCGCCATGATCAGCGTGGCGCCGACGTAGTCGATCTTGACCTCGCGCTTGATCACCGGCAGCTTCAGGGTCTTCTGCAGCAGCACGAACGCCGCGACCGCGAACGGGAGCCCGAGGGCGAAGCAGCCGCGCCAGCCGGCGGGGCTGTCCACGATCAGGCCGCCGATGAGCGGGCCGCTGACGGTGGCGGCCGCGAAGGTGGCGCCGATGTAGCCGGAGTAGCGGCCGCGCTCGCGCGGGCTCACCATGCTGGCGATGACGACCTGCACCAGCGCGGTCAGGCCGCCGACGCCGAGGCCCTGGACGACCCGGGCACCGATCAGCACCTCCATGCTGGTGGCGAAGGTGGCGATCACGGACCCGACCGAGAAGATGACCAGCGCCGTCTGGACGAGCAGCTTCTTGCTGAACAGGTCGGCGAGCTTGCCCCAGATCGGGGTGGTCGCGGTCATGGCCAGCAGGGTCGAGACGACGACCCAGGTGTAGCCGGTCTGGCTGCCCTCGAGGTCGGTGACGATGCGGGGCAGCGCGTTGCTGACGACGGTGCTGGACAGCATCGCCACGAACATCGCCAGCAGGAGGCCGCTGAGGGCCTCCATGATCTGGCGGTGGGACATCTGGCCCGGCTGCTCGACAGCCGGGGTGGTCGCGGGTTCGACCTGGGTCACGGAGGGAGCTCGATTCATATCCGACTAAAGGTTGCTTTCCGCAACTTTATTCCGGACTCGTTGCCGTGGTCAACCAAACGTGACCGCGCCCACCACAACGCGAAAGTCCCTGACGTTCGGCACGGTCGAGTCGTGCGGAACGTCAGGGACTATCGGGTACGGCGGAGGGTCAGTCCTCGGTGGAGCGGTCCTTCAGCGCCTGGGTCAGCGACGCCACGGTCTCCTCGCTGGGCGAGGCGGCGGTGCGGTTGCTGTCCTCGAGCTCGCGCAGCAGCTCGGCCCGGTTGACGGACACCGACCGCGGCGCGTCGATACCGATCCGGACGACGTCGCCACGGACCTCGAGCACCGTGATCGTGACGTCGTCGCCCACCACGACGCTCTCGCCGACTCGGCGACTGAGGACCAACATGGGGTCAACGCTACGCGACGAGCGGAGCGCTCACCGACAGAGTGGGGTCATCCAAGATGACCTGGGCCGCTCGACGGGTGCGCCGGTTGACCACCACGGGCGCCAGCAGGTTCGCCGTGGTGGCCGCGAGGGAGTCCCCGGCCTTCAGCACGAGCAGCACCAGCGCCTCCTCCGCGGAGCCGATCTCCAGCTCGCTCACCACGCTGTCGCCGACCTCCGGGGCGTAGTCCGGGAAGAACGGAGCGGGCGGGACGACGAGGAAGCGCAGCTCCGGGTCGTCCAGCGAGCGGAGGGCACACAGCAGGCTGTCGTCGTCCAGGGTGACCAGGGCGAACTGCCGGCGGTCCGGGAAGCCCGGCATGGGATGCACGAGCTCGATGACCGGGAGGTCGACCGACTCGTCCACCGTCTCCACGAGCGTGGCGCTCATCGCAGGAAGTCCACGAGGCTCGGCTGCATGACGCGCGACGTCGCGGCCAGGGCCGCCTGGTAGGCGACCTCCTGCAGCTGCAGGTCGACGATCGTCTGGGGCAGGTCGGCGTTCTCGATGGTCGACAGCTCCGTGGTCAGGGTCAGCATCGAGGCGGCGCCCGCGTCGACGGCCTTCTCCGCGCGCAGGTAGCGGGTACCCACGTCGGCCTGCACGTTGCTGACCGTCTCCAGCCGGCCGGAGAGCTTGCCGAGGCTGGCCTGGACGGTGGCCTCGTCCCCCGTGCGCAGCGCGGTGGAGAGCGCCGTGAGGTGGTCGAAGAGCGAGTCGCCGTTCGGGCCGAAGACGTCCGTCCCGGCCACGTCGACGCGGATCTCGACGTTGGTCGCGATGGTGCGGGTCACCTCGCCGGTCGTGGACCCGATGTAGGCACCCGTGGCGGGGTCGAACGCCTGGTTGCCGGCGGTGATGCCACCGAAGAGCGGGCGGTTCAGGTAGGTCCCGTTCGCGTTGGCGATCAGCCCGTCGCGGATCTGGTCGATCTCGGTGGCCAGCGCCTCGCGGGAGCTCGTCGACATGCTGCCGGTGCTGGCGCCCTGCAGCGCCAGGTCGTGCGCCCGACGTACGTCGGCCGTCACGGTGGACAGCGTCGTGTCGATGGTCCCGAGCCAGGCCAGGCCGTCCTGGGCGTTGCGGGTGAACTGCTTCTGGTCGGCCATCTGCTCGCGCAGCCGCATCGCGATGGTGCTGTCGGTCGGCGAGTCGGAGGGCCGGTTCAGGATCCGGCCGGTCGTCAGGTGCTCCTGGGTCGCGGCGAGCCGCGCCAGGCCGGTCTGCACGCCGGCCAGCGAGCGCTGGCTGAGCATGCTCTGGGTCACACGTACGGAAGACATCAGCGCAGCAGTCCTGTCCGGTTGATGAGGGTGTCGAGCACGGAGTCCACGACGGTCATGACCCGCGAGGCGGCCTCGTAGGCACGCTGCGAGGCGAGCATGCCGACCATCTCCTCGTCGAGGCTGACGCCGGAGATCTGGTCGCGGGCACCGTCGACCTGGCTGGTCAGCAGGCGCTGGGTGGCCGCGAGGCCCTTGGCCGAGTTCACCTGCGAGCCGAAGCCGTTGACCAGGCTCTGGTACGCCGCGCCGGCGTCGTTGGCCGCGGCGAGCTGGGTGGCGATCGAGCCGTCGAGGTCCGCGCCGCTGGAGGAGACGGCCAGCTTGCGCGGGTCGGTGATCGCGACCGCGATCGAACCGGACGGGTCGGCGGGATCGTAGGAGAAGAACGGCGTGCCGGCGTCCCCGTTGAGGTCGAAGCCCGTGACGTGCAGGCCGTTGACCTGGTCGGCCAGCGTCTTGACGACCGCGTCGAGACCGGCCTTGTACGCCGGCAGCGTGACGTTGATCAGGTCCTGGACCGCGCCCAGCTCGCCGCTCAGCCCGGTGGGCAGCGCGGCGGCGTCCAGCGGCGTGGCGACGTCCAGGGCGACCAGGCTGTGGCCGCCGACGGAGACGTCGGCGGTGCCGTTGGCCTGGATGGTGACCGTGCCGCCGGCCAGCTCGGAGAGCTGGAGGGCGAGCGCGTCGCGCTGGTCGAGCAGGGCGGTCGTGTCGACCCCGTTGAGGGTCGCGGAGACCACGTTGCGGTTGGTCTCGGCCAGCTGCTCGGCGATGGTGTTCACCGCGGTGACCGTGCTGTCGAGCCGGGTCTGCTGGTCGGCGATCTCGCCGTCCACGTTGGCGACCTGGGCCGTGATCGCGCCGACCAGCGTCTGGGCCTTGGCGATCACCTGGCTGCGCGCGGCCTCGCTGCTCGGGTTGTTCTTGACGTCGGCCCAGCTGGTCCGGAAGTCCGACATCGCCGCGGCGACGCCGGTGTCGCTGGGCTCGCCGATGCCGGTCTCGACCCGGGCCAGCGCGCTGGCGCGCAGGTCGAGGTAGGCCTGCGAGGCGTGCTCCTTGCGCGCCCGGGCGTCCAGGATCGCGTCGGTCATCCGCTCGATGTTGGTGGCCTTCACGCCGGACCCGGTCAGGCTCTGGCGCGACCACAGGGCCGGCGTCGAGGAGGGGCCGAGCGTCTCGCCGTTGACCCGGCGCCGGGTGTAGCCCTCGGTCGTCGCGTTGGCGACGTTCGAGGCGGCGACGTCGAGCGCGTTGCGCTGGTACTGCAGTGCCGTCAGCGCGGTGTTGAGGGAGGAGAGGGTTCCCGACATCACAGGCTCCGATCCACGAGCCGATGCCCGTTCGTTCCGACGACGGCCGAGCCGTCCTGGCTGTAGCTGTCCACCGGACCGCCGAGGGAGAGCAGGGCCTCCCGGGCGGAGCGGTAGCCGCTGGTGATCAGGTGGCGGTTCGCGTCCGCCAGGGCGGAGACCTGCTCGGTGATCGCGAGGAACGCGTCCCGGTGGTCGACGAGGATGGAGCGCCACGGCTCCTCGACGGCGTCGGCCAGTGCGCGCAGCGACGGGTTCGTCGAGAGCCCGATGGCGGTCGCGGCCTCGTCGGCGGCGACGGCGCGCAGGAGCTCGGTCTCGCGCAGCTGCTGGAGGATGCTCTCGACGTCCTTCGCCGAGCGCATCAGCCAGCGGGATCGTCCTCCGGCAAGCACGAGCTGCTCCACCTCGAGTCGGTAGAGCAACGTCTCGAGGAGCTCGCGCTCGCGCCAGAGGATGAGGGACAGCTTCTCCACGAAAAGCCTCCTAGCCCAGTGGTCTGGATGGTGTGCGGTGTACACCGGACCCATCGCCCGACCCCGTTCGGACCTGAGCGGTTCGTGGGCTCGATCACCACGCCGTCACACGGTCCAGCTCCGTACCTTCGTGCACCGCCGCGCGGACCTGAACACTCCGGTCCGCATCTTGAGAAGTTCTTGATGCAGGCGCCCGATCGGTCTAGTCGGTACGCCCGAAATCCACGGTCCGCCTAGGTGAAACGCTCCATTTCTGCCCATCCTGGAGGGGCAGGACCGGTCCAGTGGGGGGTCGTCCTGACCGAGAAGACCAGAGGAACGATGAACTACGACGACGACGTGCTGACGCACGACGCCCAGGAGCAGGCGCCTCTTCCCGACGGCGCACGGACCCAGCAGGAGCGCGACGAGCTGGTCGTCCAGCACATGGGCCTGGTGGGCCACATCGTGCGCGAGACGATGAGCCGGGTGCCCTCGCACGTGAACCGCGACGACCTGCACTCCGCCGGCCTGGTCGCGCTGGTCAAGGCCGGTCGCTCCTTCTCCGACGACCGCGGCGTCCCCTTCGTGCGGTACGCCGCCAGCCGGATCCGCGGCGCCATCCTCGACGAGCTGCGCAGCATCGACTGGGCCTCCCGGTCGGTGCGCCGCCGCGGCCGCGAGCTGGACCAGACCCGCACCCGGCTGGCCAGCGCCCTGGGCCGCGCGCCCGAGAACGCCGAGGTCGCCGCCGAGCTCGGCCTGAGCCTGGCCGAGGTGGCCGGCAACGACGAGGACGTGGCCCGCGCCAACGTGCTGTCCTTGCAGGGCTCGAGCACCGAGACCTCCTTCGCCGAGGTGCTCGCCAGCTCCGACCCGACCCCGGAGGCCCTGGTCGAGCACCAGGAGCGCCTGGAGTACCTGGGCGACGCGATCGCCGAGCTGCCCGACCGGCTGCAGGCGGTCGTCCAGGGCTACTTCCTCGCCGAGCGGCCGATGGCCGAGCTCGCCGCCGAGCTCGGCGTCTCGGAGTCGCGGATCTCGCAGATGCGGGCCGAGGCGCTGGTGCTGCTGCGCGACGCCATGAACTCGGCGCTCGACCCGGAACTGGTCCCCGCACACCCCCGTCCCGACGGCTGCGCCGCGCAGCGCCGGGACGCCTACTTCCGGGCGGTCGCCGCCCGGCACTCCGCCACCCGGCGGAGCGTGTCTGTCGGCTTCGAAGCGGCAGGCTGAGAAAGCACCATCCCCCCGAAGAAAAAGTCCGCCTGATCACTCAGGTGGCGTCCGCCCCGACCGATGTGTCGGGTGTTGGAGCCCACGGACGGGCTCCTCGGACTCACACCCCAGGAAGGGAATCATCATGAGCCTCCGCATCAACCAGAACATCGACGCCATGAACTCGTACCGGAACCTCACGGTGACGCAGAGCCAGATGTCGAAGTCCCTCGAGAAGCTGTCCAGCGGCTTCCGGATCAACCGCGCGGCCGACGACGCCGCCGGCCTCGCGATCTCCGAGGGCCTGCGCTCGCAGGTCTCCGGCCTCAAGGTCGCGGTGCGCAACGCCCAGGACGGCGTCTCGGTCGTCCAGACCGCTGAAGGTGCGCTGACCGAGACCCACTCCATCCTGCAGCGGATGCGTGACCTCGCGGTGCAGGCCTCCAACGACGGTGGTCTGAACGGCGACGCCAAGGGCAACATCCAGTCGGAGATGACCCAGCTCAAGAGCGAGCTGACCCGCATCTCGGACACCACCAAGTTCAACGGCACCGCGCTGCTGAACGGCTCCTACGACGGCACCTTCCAGGTGGGCGCCAACGGTGGCGAGACCATCAAGGTCGCGGTCGCCACCGACCTCGACTCGGTCGGCCTCGGTGTCGACGGCATCGACGTCACCACCGGTGGTCCGCAGTGGAAGTCCACGGTGAACTTCGCCGCGGGCGCCGCTCCGGCCGCGGGCGCGTTCGACATCACCTTCGGTGGCAACACCTACGGCGTCTCCGTCGCCGCCTGGGACACCACCGGCACCGCCGCCGCCGCGGAGTCGAACTACCAGGCCCTGAAGTCCAGCCTGGACACGCAGCTCAGCAACACCGGGCTGTCGGCGACCGTCGACGAGTTCGGCAACGTCGCGATCTCGGGTCCGTCGGGCGCGGTCGCGGGCGACATCACCGTGGGTGCCGGCTTCGTCGGCAACGCTTTCTCCAACACGGGCTCGGGTGCCTCGGCGGCGCTGGGCGCCATCGACGCCGCGATCAAGACGGTGTCGAACGTCCGTGCCGACCTCGGTGCGGTGCAGAACCGGTTCGAGCACACCATCAACAACCTGAACGTGACCGCGGAGAACCTCTCGGCTTCCGAGAGCCGCATCCGGGACACGGACATGGCCCAGGAGATGCTGAGCTTCACCCGGTCGCAGATCCTGTCGCAGGCCGGTACGGCCATGCTCGCGCAGGCCAAGTCGGCCCCGCAGAGCGTGCTGCAGCTCCTGCAGTGATCCCGATGACGGGGGTGAGGGCGCTTGCGCGCCCTCACCCCCGTCACCGTCCCTGACCACACCCCGGCCGCCGTAGGTCCACCCGGCGAGCCGTTCCCAAGGAGGAGTCGTGGCCACCAGCAGCATCAGCGGTCTCGTGAGCGGGCTCAACACCGCCGAGATCATCGAGCAGCTCATGGCGCTCGAGGCCGTGCCGCAGTCCAAGCTCAAGACCAAGGTGAGCACGCAGCAGTCGGCCATCACCGCCATGCAGACCCTCAACACCAAGGTCTCGCTGATCTCGAGCCGGGCCGAGGCCCTCGCCAAGGCGTCCGCCTGGTCCCCCGTCGTGGCGACCTCCTCGAACAACGCCGTCACCGTCAAGGCGGGCCCGACGGCCTCGCCGACCTCGCTCAACGTCACGGTCGTGCAGACCGCGCTCACCCACCAGGTCGCCTCCCAGACCCCCGCGAAGCTCACCGACAGCATCGTCGGCGGGTCGGGCACGGTCCGGATCGACCGCTTCGACGGCACCACCGTGGACATCGAGAGCGACGGCACGCTCAAGGGCGTCGTCGACGCCATCAACGCCAAGCCCGACTCCGGCCTGCGCGCCAGCGCCATCAAGGTGGGCGAGGTGGGCGGCGTCCCGCAGTACCAGCTGTTCGTGGAGTCCACGAAGACCGGACTGGCCGAGGACTTCCAGCTCACCGACGACCAGAGCGTCGCGCTGTCGGGCTTCACCGCCCGGGCCGGCCGGGACGCGGAGATCAGCCTCGGGCTCGGAGTCACGGTCCGCTCGAGCAGCAACACCTTCACCGGCGTGGTCGACGGCGTGGACATCACCCTCGGCGACCAGGCCACCGGCACCGCGACCATCGCGGTCAACCGCGACACCGCCTCCCTCACCTCCCAGGTCCAGGGCCTGGTGGACACCCTCAACGCGGCGCTCGACGAGATCGCGACCCAGACGGCGTACAACGGCAACGGGGCCACCGCGGGCAAGCTCATGGGTGACGCGGGGGTCCGCTCGCTGCGCGACCAGCTGCTGAACGCGGTCTTCCCGACGGACGGCACCTCGATGGCGTCGCTGGGCATCCAGACCGACCGCTACGGGAAGGTGGTCTTCGACGCGACGAAGTTCAAGGAGGCGTACGCCGCCGACCCCGTCGGCGTCGCCGAGAAGTTCACCACCGAGAACAACGGCTTCGCCGCCCGGCTCGAGGCGGTGGCCAAGACCGCCAGCAACAGCACCACCGGCACGATCACCATGGCGATCACCGGCCGCAAGAGCGAGATCACCCGCCTCGAGGAGAGCATCACGGCCTGGGACACGCGCCTGGCCATGCGCCGGACCACCCTGGAGCGGCAGTACACCGCGCTCGAGACCGCGATGTCGCAGCTCAACAGCCAGTCCAGCTGGCTCAGCGCCCAGGTCGAGTCGATGAACAACTCGTCCAAGTAGTCGACCGCAGCACTGTCGGAAGCCAAGGAAGGCACCCACATGTTCAGCAACCCCCGGACCGCATACATGGATGCATCGGTCGCGACGGCCAGCCCCGCTCGGCTGCTGGTGATGCTGTGCGAGCGTCTCGTCCTCGACGTGACCCGCGGCCGCAACGCCCAGGCCGAGGGCGACCATGCCGAGGCGCACCGCCAGCTCGTGCACGCCCAGGAGATCGTGCTGGAGCTGCGGATGTCGCTGGACGTCGACGCCTGGGACGGCGGTCCGGCGCTCGCCTCGATCTACGACTTCCTCTACTCCGAGCTGATTCGCGCGAACGTCGCCAAGGACCTGGCCCGCACCGAGTCCTGCCTGCAGATCGTGACCGACCTGGGCGCGACCTGGCGCGAGGCGGCGCTGCAGGTCGTCACCGCCCAGACGGTGGCCTGAGATGACCGGCTTCGTGGACCGCGGCGGCCTCGACCTCGCCAGCACCGACTCCCGCCACGACGCCTGGCAGGTCGACCTCGACCGCATCGAGCTCGACGTACTCCTCGCCGAGCGGGCCCTCGACAGCGGCGCCGAGCTGCGGGTCGACGCCTGGGACGTGCCGGGCGACCACGGACCCCTCCCGGCCGACCTCGCGGAGCGGGCGGCGGGCATCCTGGCCCGTCAGCGCGACGTGATGGAGCGCATCGCCGACCGGCTGGGGGTCACGCTCCGCCACCAGGTCGTCCTGGACCGGCTCGGCCTCGGCTCCGGTCTCGACAACGTCCCGATCTACCTCGACGTGTCCGCCTAGCGCCTGCGCTGGCCGACCAGCCGGACCCGGGTCCGGTTTCCCCCCACCACCGCGACCCCCTGGCGATCGACCCCGATCGTCCGGGGGTCGCGGTGAATCCGGGGTGCAGCACCCCCTCGAATCCGACCCTGGACCGCTCAGGATCCGTCCGCCGGACCCGATGGACCAGCAGACCGACCGCCCCTGCGACTGGAGCCTCACCTATGCACGCGCTGATCATCGACGACTCGCGCACGATGCGTTCCATCCTGCGCCGCATCGTGACCGAGCTCGGCTTCGAGACCACCGAGGCCGGCAACGGCCAGGAGGCTCTCGACGCGCTCGAGGGCGGGCTCGTCCCGTCCATCTGCCTGATCGACTGGAACATGCCGCTGATGGACGGCTACACCTTCGTCACCCGGGTCCGCGCCGACCCGCGCTGGCGCGACGTCACGCTGATGATGGTGACGACGGAGAGCGAGCACGGCCAGATCGTGCGGGCGCTCGCCGCCGGCGCGCACGAGTACGTCATCAAGCCCTTCACCCCCGAGGCGATCGTCGACAAGCTCGAGCTCCTCGGTCTGACCGTGAGCGAGGTCCCCGCATGAGCATCACCCACGAGCCCGCCCTGGCCGACCTGCAGTCGATCATGGACGACTGCTGGGCCACCTTCCTCGGCAACGTCGAGCCGCTCGAGCAGGTCGCCCCGTCGTCCGTCGAGCACGCCTGGACCGCCGCGATCACCATCAGCGGCGGCTGGCAGGCCCTGGTCCTGATGCAGTTCAGCGACGTCGCCGCCACCGAGGTCGCGCACCGGATGCTGGGCATGGGCCCCGACGAGCAGCCGGTCGCCGAGGACCTGACCGACTCCCTCGGCGAGCTGGTCAACGTCATCGGGGGCAACGTGAAGAGCCTGATGCCCGGTCCCAGCCAGCTCTCGCTGCCGCTCGTCGCCCAGGGCACGGTCACCGCGTCGGTGCCCGGCCCCGCCGAGCTCGTCGAGACCACCCGCCTGGACATCAGCTGGCTCGGCCAGCCCGTCCGGCTCTCGATCTCGGCCGCCGCGGCCGAGGTCGACCTCGCGCCCTGACCGCGCACCGTTCCACCCGCTGACTCCCACCACCCGCAGCACCCGAAGGAGACCCCCCGTGAAGATCGTCGTCGTCGACGACAGCCGCGTGATGCGGCAGATCGTCATCCGCACCCTGCGCCAGGCCGGCTACGGCCACCACGACATCGTGGAGGCGGAGAACGGCAAGGAGGGCTTCGACGTCGTCGTCGCCCAGAGCCCCGACCTGGTGCTCTCCGACTGGAACATGCCCGAGATGACCGGCATCGACATGCTGTGCGCGCTGCGCGCCGCCGGCAACGACGTCACCTTCGGGTTCGTCACCTCGGAGGGCTCCGAGGAGATGCGCACCCGCGCCGCCAAGTCCGGCGCGGCGTTCCTGATCGCCAAGCCGTTCACCCCCGAAGCCTTCGAGGAGGCCCTCACCGCGGTCGGCGTACCGGCATGAGCGTCGTCCACCCGGGGATGACCTACCTGCCGGCGACCAAGGAGATCCGCGACCTCCTCGGGGACCTGCTCGACAAGGGCGTCGACGTCCGGCCGGGGCCGCCGTTCGCCATCACCGACCGCAACCCCGCGAGCGTCGCCGTGTACGTCGACGACTCGCTGCTCATCCGCGCCGTGATCTGCTTCGACCTGGCGCTCTCGGCGTACGCCGGAGCCGCGCTGGCGCTGGTCCCCGCGACCCTCGCCGAGCAGGCCGTCGAGGAGCGCAACCTCCCCGCGCAGATCACCGAGACCCTGCACGAGGTGCTGAACATCGCCGCCGCGCTGTTCAACGCCGACGGCGCGCCGCACATGAAACTGCACGCCGTGCACCCGGTGGGCACCCCGATGCCGCCCGACATCCGGGCGCGCAGCCAGGTGCTGGGCCGCCGCATCGACCTGTGGGTCGACGTCGCGGGCTACGGCACCGGCCGCCTGGCGGTCGTCCTCACCTGACCCACCCCTCCCCCGTTCCTCGCGCCCCCGGCCCTTCCGGCCGGGGGCGCGAGGTGCTCGAGGGGAGACCTCCAGACAACTCCAGAGAACTGACGGAAGTTCGCTCAGGTCGGGTTCGCCCCGACCGAAGGACCCCATGAGCAAGGAACGCTCACGCAGATGCCGACGGACCGGCGACCCCACACCCACGGGGCTCCACACGAGCCCAGGAGGTCTGATCCGTGTCCGTTCCTGCCTACGCGGCGTCCGACGCCGTCTCGGCGGTCCTCGGCTTCGCGCTCGACGGGCTCTCGCTCCGTCAGCGCACGATCGCCGACAACCTCGCCAACGTCGACACTCCTCACTTCCGCGCCTCGGTCATCGACTTCGAGAGCGCGTTGAGCTCGGCCATCGACTCCCGCGACACCGGCTCCCTGCGCAGCGGCCAGGTCAGCAGCCTCGCGGTGGACACCCCGGTCGGCGCCAACGGCAACAACGTGGACCTCCGCAAGGAGACCCTCGCCGCGATGCAGTCGCAGTTCCAGTACCAGATGGTGTCCCGGGCCGTGACCGACCGCTTCGACCTGGTCAAGACCGTCGCGGGGGCCATGTGATGGGCGCCTTCGACCTGCTGGACATCGCGAGCTCCGGCCTCGGCATGCACCAGACGTGGCTCGACGCGCTGGGCCGCAACATCGCCAACGCGAACACGATCCGCTCGACCGACGACACGGCCTTCCAGGCGCAGATGATCATCGCCGAGGCCGACCCGCGCGGCGGCGTCGACGTCGCCGGCGTCGCGCTCTCCGACCCCGAGGGGACGCTGGTCCACGACCCGGACCACCCGCTCGCCGACGAGGAGGGCTACGTCCGCGCTCCCGCGATGGACATGACCAAGCAGATGAGTGAGCTGATCATGGCGCAGCGCGGCTTCCAGGCCTCCGCCCAGGTGACCAAGTTCGCCCAGGACAGCTACTCCACCGCGATCCAGATCGGGGCCCGCTGATGAGCGTCAACGGCATCGAGGCCATCGAGGGTCTGGCCGGCACCGGGAGCACCGGCTTCACGCCGTACGTCGCCCCGACCGTCCCCTCCTCGTCGGTGACCGCCGGGTCCGGCTCCGCCGCGGCCGCCGGCCCCGACTTCGGCAACCTCGTCATGGAGGGCCTCGACCGGCTCGACGGCGTCCAGCGCAACGCGGACAGCCTCGCGGTCCAGGCCGCCACCGGGAACCTCGACAACCTCCACGACTACACCATCGCGGCCACCCAGGCCCAGGTGACCACCCAGGTGACCGTCGCCGTCCGGAACAAGGCGATCGAGGCGTTCACCGAGATCATGCGGATGCAGGTCTGAGATGAAGGAGACGATCACCCGCACGCTCGACCGCTACCGCCGCACCTTCGTCGACTTCACCACCGGCCAGAAGGTCGTCGCGGTGCTCGGCACCCTCGCCCTGCTGCTCGGCGGCTTCATGATCTTCCGCTGGGCCGCCGCGCCGACGTACGCGCCGCTGTACTCGAACCTCTCGGCCGAGGACGCCTCCGCCGTCGTCGAGCAACTCGACGCCTCCGGTGTCGCCTACGAGCTGGCCGGCGACGGCAGCACCGTGATGGTGCCGCGCGACCTGGTCTACTCGACCCGCATCGACCTCAGCGGCGAGGGCCTCCCGTCCAGCTCCGCCAGCGGCTACTCGATCCTGGACGACACCGGCCTGTCGACCTCGCAGGACCAGTGGGACACCAGCTTCAAGCGGGCCATGGAGGGCGAGCTGTCCTCCACCGTCGGCGCCCTCAAGGACGTCAAGAACGCCGTCGTCCACCTGGCGCTGCCCAAGAAGCAGGTCTTCGCCGACGAGCAGGACCCGTCGACGGCCTCGGTGCTCGTCGAGACCAAGCCGGGCCGCACGCTCAGCAGCGAGCAGGTCCAGGCCGTCGTGCACCTGGTCGCCTCCAGCATCGACGGCATGGACCCCGCCAACGTCACCGTCGCCGACTCCTCCGGGAAGGTGCTGACCACCCCCGACGGGCCCGGCGGCGCCTCCTCGGCCCGCGCCGAGCAGACCTCGGCCGTGCAGGGCGACATGCAGAAGCGGCTCCAGACGATGCTCGACCAGGTCGTCGGCGCCGGCAACTCCACCGTCCAGGTGACCGCCGACCTCGACTTCGACCAGACCGTCACCGAGACCACCGACTACAACCAGGCCGAGCAGCCGGTCCCGCTCTCCTCGCGCACCTCCGAGGAGACCTACACCGGTCCGGCCGCCGCCGGCGCCGCCGGCGGCGTGGTCGGGGTCGACGGGCAGATGGACCCCACCGCCGGCGGTGGCGGGGACTCGGCGTACGAGAAGCGCGACACCACCACCGACAACGGCGTCGACAAGACCGTCACCCAGCGCCAGAGCGCGCCGGGCGCGGTCACGGCGTACAACGTCGGCGTCATGCTCGACTCCGACACGACGGGCAACATCGACCCGGCGATGATCCAGGCGCAGGTCGCCGCGATCACCGGCGGCACCGGAGCCATCGAGGTCTCCTCGATGCCCTTCGACCGCAGCTTCGAGGAGTCCGCCGCCGAGGAGCTCGCCGCCGCCGAGGCCGCCGAGGCCGCCGCGGCCCGGGCCGACCTGATCCGCAACGCCGGCATCGCCGGCGGGGTGCTGCTCATCCTGCTGCTCGCCTGGATCCGGGCGCGCCGCCGGGCCAAGGCCCGCGCCCAGGCCACGTCGTACGTCGTCGAGCAGCTGAAGGCCGACCAGGCCCGCGCCGCCGCGCTGGAGGCGCCCGCCGCCCTCGCCCTGGAGCAGGCCGAGGAGTCCGAGGAGGACGCGATGCAGAACGAGCTCGACGCGCTCATCGAGCGTCAGCCCGAGGACGTCGCCACCCTGCTGCGCGGTTGGCTGGTGGAGTCGCGATGAGCACCGCCACCCTGGCCACCCTGGGCACCCGCAAGGCAGCGATCCTGCTGATGCGCCTGGGCAAGGAGAAGTCCGCCGAGATCCTCAACCACCTCGGCGAGTCCGAGGTCGAGGCCATCATGGGCGAGGTCGCCCGGCTCGAGACGGTCTCCGTCGCCGAGACCCAGGCCGTCGTCAAGGAGGCCGCCGACATGCTGGCCGCGCGCAGCGCGATCAGCCGGGGCGGTCTGCACTACGCCCAGCAGCTGCTGGAGCAGTCGCTCGGCAAGGAGCGCGCGGCGGAGATCATGGAGCGGCTGCACGCGGCCGCCGTCCAGATGCCGTTCCAGTTCCTGCACCAGGCCGACCCGGCCCAGCTGCGCTCCTTCATCGTCGACGAGCACCCGCAGGTCATCGCGCTGGTACTCGCCCACATGACGCCCGACAAGGCCTCGCTGCTGCTCTCGGGCCTCCCGTCGGACCAGCAGGCCCAGGTCGCGCACCGGATCGCCGTCATGGACCGCACCTCCCCCGACATCGTCCGCGCCGTCGAGGCCACCCTCGAGCGGAAGCTGTCGTCGATGCTGCAGCCGCAGGAGCACTCCAAGGTCGGCGGCCTCGACCCGCTGGTCAACATCATCAACCGGTCCGACCGGTCGACCGAGCGGCAGATCGTCGAGGGCCTCGAGGCGCTCGACCAGGCCCTCGCCGACGAGGTCAAGAGCCGGATGTTCATGTTCGAGGACGTCGTCCAGCTCGACGACCGCTCGGTCCAGCAGGTGCTCCGCCAGGTCGACACCGCGCAGCTGGCCCTCGCCCTCAAGGGCGTCCCGGACAACGTCCGCGACAAGATCACCCGCAACCTGTCGTCGCGTGCCGGCGAGAGCCTGGTCGAGGAGATCGAGCTGATGGGCCCGGTCCGCCTGACCCAGGTCGAGGAGGCCCAGCAGGGCATCATCCGCACGATCCGCCAGCTCGAGGAGCAGGGCCAGATCATGGTGCGCCGAGGAGGCGACGATGAGTTCGTCGACTGACGCCCCCGGCCTGTGGGCCAGCGACGACGACGTCACCGGAGTCCTGGACACCCCGGAGCTCCGGGGCGGCACCTGGACCCGGCTCGGAGACCGCACCGTCCTCGGGGACCGGGTCACCGAGGGCGCGCTGGACCGGCTCGCCCGGAGCACGGTCGAGGCCGCCCGCTCGCAGGGCTACGCCGTGGGCTGGGCGCAGGGCCGCCGTGACGCGGCCGCCGAGGCGGCCGACGAGGCCGCCGCGGTCGCCGCCCGCAACGCCGAGACCGAGGCACGCCGCGACGCGGCGCACGCCGAGACGATGGCCGCCCTGGAGCAGGCCGTCGCCGCCTTCGACGCCTCGGTCGCCGACCTCGCCGTCCAGCTCGAGGAGCAGGCCCTGCGCCTGGCCCGCGAGCTGACCACGGTGCTGCTCGGCCGCGAGCTCGCGCTGGCCACCGACCCGGCGGGCGACGTCGTCCGCCGCGCGCTGGACGTGCTGCCCGAGGGCGGCGTGCCGACCCGGGTCCGCGTGCACCCCGACGTCCGCAACGCGGCCGCCTCCGAGGCGCTGACCGCCCGCGGCGTCACCGTCGTCGCCGATCCCGACCTCGACGTCCACGACGCCGTCGTCGAGACCGACACGACGTACGTCGACCGTGGCGTGGACGCCGCGCTGGCCCGGGTGCGGGAGGTGCTCTCGTGAGCGCCGGGGTCCTCGGGCTCGCCGAGTCCGTCCTCGCGCCCGTCGCCGTACGCCGTCCGGCCGCCCTGGCGGCCGCCGCGCCGCAGCGGCTGGGCCGGGTGTCGGAGCTGCTCGGCCTCAACCTGCAGGTGGTCGGCGTCCGCGCCGCCGTCGGCGACCTCCTCGAGGTGCTCGGCCCGACGCCGCTGCTCGCCGAGGTCGTCGCCAGCAGCCACGACCACCTGGTCTGCCTGCCGCTGGGCCGCACCGACGGCGTGCACGTCGGCGCCCCCGTGCGCAGCACCGGCGGACCGCTGTCGATCAAGGTCGGCGACGCGCTGCGCGGACGGGTCCTGGACGGCCTCGGCCGCCCGGCGGACGGCGGCCCGGCCCTCGACACCCTCCCCGGGCTCGAGGACGCCGTCGTCGAGAAATCGGCACCCGACGCCTTCACCCGCCCCCGCATCCAGCAGCAGCTCGGCCTCGGCGTGCGCGCCCTCGACTCGCTGGTGCCGTGCGGCTCCGGCCAGCGCATCGGCATCATGGCCGGCTCCGGGGTCGGCAAGTCCAGCCTGCTCTCGATGGTCGCCCGCGGCACCGAGGCCGAGGTCTCGGTCATCGCCCTGGTCGGCGAGCGCGGGCGCGAGGTCCGCGAGTTCATCGAGAACGACCTCGGTCCCGAGGGGCTGGCCCGCTCGGTCGTCGTCGTCGCGACCTCCGACGCCCCGCCGGTCGAGCGGCTGCGCGCCGCGTTCGTGGCCACCCGGATCGCCGAGTGGTTCCGCGACGACGGCCGCGACGTCGTGCTGATGATGGACAGCCTCACCCGCGTCGCCATGGCGCAGCGCGAGATCGGGCTGTCCGCCGGCGAGCCGCCCGCCACCCGCGGCTACCCGCCCAGCGTCTTCGCCCTCCTCCCCCGCCTGCTCGAGCGCGCCGGCACCTCGCCGACCGGCTCGATCACCGGGCTGTACACCGTCCTCATCGAGGGTGACGACCTGCAGGACCCGATCGGCGACACCGCGCGCTCCATCCTCGACGGCCACGTCGTGCTCTCGCGCCGGCTCGCCACCTCGGGCCACTTCCCCGCCATCGACGTCCTCGAGTCCATCTCGCGGGTCAACTCCGCGGTCACGACCCCCGAGCAGCGCGCCGACGCCGGCCTGCTGCGCCGGATGCTGGCCGCCCACCGCAACGTCCGCGAGCTCGTCGAGATCGGCGCGTACGTCGCGGGCAGCGACCCCGACGCCGACGCCGCGATCGCCCGCCGCCACGACATCGACGCCTTCCTGCGCCAGGACATGGACGACGCCACGACGACCGCGACCACCTGGTCGCAGCTCGCCGGGCTGGTGGCCTCGTGAGCGCCCGTCACGACCGTGGCCTGCGGGCCGTCGCGCGGGTGCGCGACGTCCGAGAGCGCGACAGCCGGATCGGCCTGCAGCAGGCGTTGCAGGAGGAGACCGCGTTGCAGACCCGGCTCGAGGTGCTGGAGGAGTCGATGCGCAGCCACGGCGCCTTCGCGTCCGGCGACATGCGCCAGTTCGTCGCCCTGCAGCAGTCCCTGGAGGTGCTGCGCACCTCGGTCCAGGAGACCCGTGCGGAGGCCGCGACCGCGGCCGTCGTCAGCGCCAGCGCCCGCGCCCACTGGCACCACGACAAGACCCGGCTCTCCGCCGTCGAGGGCCTCCTCGAGCGCCGCGCCGACGAGCGCCGCGCCGAGGCCCAGACCCGCGAGACCCACGAGACCGACGACGTGGCCGGCCGCCTCTGGCTGCGCCGCACCACCGCCCGGACCCGGAAGGAGGACGTCCGATGAGCGTCAGCGAGATCACCTCGCGGATCTCCCAGATCCAGACCCAGCTCGCGCTGCTGTCGCCCGCGACGCGCACCACCTCGTCCTCGTTCTCCCGCTCGCTCGCAGGTGCGTCGACGAGCACGAGCGACACCACGTCGGCGACGTACGCGACCCCCGCGTCGGGCAGCACCGCGGTGACCGGCGAGGACGTCGTCGCCGAGGCCCGCAAGTACCTCGGCGTGCCCTACGTCTGGGGCGGCACCAGCCCCGACGGCATGGACTGCTCCGGGCTGGTCAAGCTGGTCTACGAGAAGTTCGGCATCGAGCTGCCCCGGGTGTCGTACCAGCAGGCCGAGGCCGGACGGCCGGTCGCGAGCATGGCCGAGGCCCAGCCCGGCGACCTCATCGCCTGGGACAACTCCAGCCGCAACAACGGCGTGGACCACATCGCCATCTACATCGGCAACGGCCAGATGATCGAGGCGCCGCGCACCGGGCTCGACGTCCGGATCATCGACGTGCCCTCCACGCCGGACGTGATCCGGCGGGTGCTGCCGGAGGGCGGCACCGCGGCCCTCGGTCGCGCCACCTCGGGCGGCGCCGGCGGGATCTCCCCCGACGTCCCCTACGCGAACCTGTTCACCGCCGCCGCCGAACGGTACGGCGTCCAGGCGGACCTGCTCGCCGCCGTGGCGCGCCAGGAGTCGGGCTTCGACCCGAAGGCCGTCTCCCACGCGGGTGCCCAGGGGCTGATGCAGCTGATGCCGGCCACCGCGAAGGGTCTCGGGGTCACCGACTCCTTCGACCCCGCCCAGGCCGTCGACGGCGCCGCCCGGCTGCTGCGCGACCTGCTCGACCGCTTCGGCCGCACCGACCTCGCCCTCGCCGGCTACAACGCCGGGCCGGGCGCGGTGATGCGCTACCAGGGCATCCCGCCCTACCCCGAGACCCAGAACTACGTGCGCTCCATCCTCGCGATGGTGGAAGGCAACTGATGGCCACCGTGACCGCCACTCCCAGCGCCGGCCGCACCGCCGGCCAGCCCGGCCCGGCCGGTGCCGGCGACGCCACCGGCGACACCGGGTTCGGCGACCTGCTCGCCGCGCTCGTCCCCGGCAACCCTGCCGACCTCACGCCCGCCACCTCGACGCCTCCCGGCGTCTGCGGCGCGGGACCCGAGGTGCTCGTCCAGCAGGAGGACGCGGTCGTGGGGGCCGCCGACTCCGCACCGGTGGTCGTGGGGGCCGCCGAGGACGGCACTCCCGGGTCCCGCACCGGAGACCCCGGCGGCGTCGTACCCGCGGTGGACGGCGCGCCGGAGGCCGCGGAGGGCGTCGTGCCCGCCGAGGTCCTCCCGGACGCCGACCCGGTGCCGACGGCCGACGCGGCGCTGCTCGCGCAGGCCCAGCTGGCCGCGCTCCCGCTGCTGACGCCCGTCGTGGCCGTGCCGGTCGCCGACACCGCCGTCGACGCGTCGGCCACGGTCGTCGAGCCGTCGCTCGACACCACGGCGGCCCCGGCCGGCGGCGACACCGCCGACGGGCTGCCCGACGTGGCCGGCGCTGTCCCCGGCCCGTCCACGACCGACGCCGGCGGCGGCGACCAGCCGGCCGACCAGCAGGGCGACCGTCCGACCGGTCCCGCGGCGACGCCGACCGCGGCGCCCGCCACCACCGGCTCCGCCCCTGCGGCCGACACACCGACCCCGGTGGCCGTCGTCGGCCCGGGCACCGTCACCGCTCCGGCGCCCGCCGCCGCGGCCGCCACGGCCCGCCCGGCCGACGCCGTCCCCGGCCAGGTGTTCCCCGAGGTCGTCCGCCTCTCGCAGGCCGGTCCCGGCACCCACCGGGTCACGCTGCGCCTGGACCCCGGCACCCTCGGCGAGGTCCGGGTCACCCTGACCGTCCGCGACGGCGAGGTGCAGGTGCGCCTCGCCGCCCAGCACGACGCCCGCGAGGTCCTCGCCCTGGCCGCCCCCGACCTGCGTCGCCTGCTCGAGCAGCCCGGCATCGAGGCCCGGGTGTCCGTCGCCGACCTGACGTCCGGCACCACCACCGCCACCTCCACCGACCAGGGCGGCGACGGTCCGTTCGGCGGCGGTCGCGGCACCGGCGCCGACCCGGACCCCGGCCGCCCCGGCGGCCCGTACGACCAGCAGCCACGCCGTACGCCGACGCCCGCGACCGGTGCGATGCCCGGAACCGAGACGGCGACGCCCACCCACGCCCGGTCCGGCCTCGACCTGGCCCTCTGACCGACCCCGTCCCGCACCACCCGAGAAGGGAACCGACGATGCCCGTCGACAGCACCCAGGCCGCCGCCAACGCCGGCCTCGCCAACATGGTCACCAACCCGACGGCGACCGCGAGCAACGCCGACAAGGACATGTTCCTGCAGCTCATGGTCGCGCAGCTGCGCTACCAGGACCCGATGAACCCCGCGGACTCCGGCGAGTTCCTCGCCCAGAACGCCCAGTTCACGGCGCTGGAGAAGATGCAGGCCGTCGCCGACCAGACCGCGTTGGTCCTCGGTGCCCAGATGGCCTTCGGCGCCAGCAGCCTGATCGGCCGCCAGGTGACCTACACCGACACCGCCGGCAAGGACATCACCGGGACGGTCCAGGGCGTGACCTTCGAGAACACCGGCCCGGTGCTCGACGTCGACGGCACCCAGGTACCGCTCGTCGAGGTGCTCTCCGTCAAGAACGGTGCCGCGGCCACGCCCACCACCACCGCCTGATCCCGCTCGACCCGACACCCGATCCCCGCACCACCCGACCCAAAGGACAGTCCCGTGCTCCGTTCGCTCTTCGCCGGCATCAGCGGCCTCCGCGTGAACCAGACGATGCTCGACGTCACCGGCAACAACATCGCCAACGCCAACACCACCGGCTACAAGGCCAGCACCACCGTCTTCCAGGACACCCTGAGCCAGATGCTGACCAACGCCTCCGGCGCCAGCGCCACCCGCGGCGGCACCAACCCGATGCAGGTCGGGCTCGGCGTGCAGGTCGCGGGCATCGCGACCAACCTGGGCCAGGGTTCCTCGCAGATCACCGGCCGCGGCAGCGACCTGATGCTGCAGGGCGACGGCTTCTTCGTCGTCCGCCAGGGCGAGGAGACGCTCTACACCCGCGCCGGCGCGTTCACCTTCGACACCGAGGGCTCGCTGACCAGCCCGAACGGCAACCGGGTCCAGGGCTACGCCCTCGACGCCGCCGGGAACGCGACCGGCCCGCTCATCGACGTCACCCAGTCCACCGCCGGCCTGACCCCGGCCGTGCCCGCGGGCGTCGAGCTCACCTCGTGGGGCATCGGCAACGACGGCAAGCTGCGCGGTGTCTTCTCCGACGGCATCCAGCGCGACATGGTCCAGCTCGCCGTCGCCGACTTCACCAACCCGATGGGCCTGGAGAAGGCCGGCGAGACGTCGTACCGCGTGTCGGCCAACTCGGGCGACCCGCAGTACGGCGTCCCGGGTGAGGACGGCAACGGCAAGGTCCTCGCCGGCGCCCTGGAGATGTCGAACGTCGACCTCGCGGCCGAGTTCACCAACCTGATCCTGGCGCAGCGCGGCTTCCAGGCCAGCTCGCGGGTGATCACGACCTCGGACTCGGTGCTCGAGGACCTGGTCAACATCAAGCGGTAACGCCCCGGGACCGGTCGCCGCCTGAGCGGGGCGGCCGGTCCCCGGCAACGCAGACCTCGGGGGACGTCTCAGGTCGGGCAGCGCCCGGCCGATGATGCTCGTACGGCCATGGACGGCCGTTCCCCCCACGCACTAAGGATGGTGCCCCCATGATCCTGCTGACCCGTCTCTCGGGTTCGCCGTTCGTCCTGAACTCGGACCTCATCGAGCGCATCGACAGCGCTCCGGACACCATCGTCACGCTGGTCGACGGCTCCAAGTACGTCGTCTCGGAGAACCTCAGCGAGGTCGTGACCGCGGTCCGCCGTCACCGCGCCGAGGTCATCGCCCTCAGCGAGGCCGTGCAGATCGCGGCCGAGGCCGTGCAGGCGCCGCCGCCCCCGCCGGTCCACGAGCGCCCCAGCCTCAGCGTCGTCGCGCCCGACGAGCACCGCTCCGAGGTGAACCGCTGATGAAGGACGCGGCCACCCTCGTCGGCATGATCGGCGCGTTCGTGATCATCATCGTCGCGAACATCCTCGAAGGCGGTACGCCGTCCCACCTCATCCTGCTCCCGCCGATGCTGCTGGTCTTCGGCGGCACCCTGTTCGCCACCCTGGCCAGCGGCACCATGACCGACGCCAAGTCGGCCCTGGTCGCGGCGAAGACCGCCTTCGTCGGCGGCCCCAAGCCCGCCGGCGAGGTCGTCCCCGCGGTCGTCTCCCTCGCCGAGAAGGCCCGCCGCGAGGGTCTGCTGGCGCTGGAGGACCAGGTCAAGGAGCTCGACGACCCGTTCCTCGCCAAGGGCGTCACGATGGCCATCGACGGCACCGACCCCGAGGAGGTCCGCGAGATCCTCGAGGCCGAGGTGCACGCGAAGAAGAAGGCCGACAAGCAGGCCGCCAAGTTCTTCGCGGACGCCGGGGCGTACGCGCCGACGATCGGCATCGTCGGCACCGTGATGAGCCTGGTGCACGTGCTCGGCAACCTCGCGAACCCCGACGAGCTCGGGCACATGATCGCCGCCGCGTTCCTCGCGACCCTGTGGGGCGTGCTGTCGGCCAACGTCATGTGGCTGCCGATCGCCAGCAAGCTCAAGCGGGTCAGCGAGCTCGAGGCGACCCAGATGGAGATCGTCATCGAGGGCGTGGCCGCCATCCAGGCCGGCTCCAACCCGCGCATCATCGCCCAGAAGCTCACCTCGCTGCTCCCCGCCGGACAGCAGCCCGCCCAGGAGGCGGCGTGAGATGAGCCGGAGGAAGAAGCACGAGGAGCACGAGGAGCACGAGAACCACGAGCGCTGGCTGGTCTCGTACGCCGACATGGTCACCGTGCTGATGGCGCTGTTCATCGTGATGTTCGCGATGAGCTCGGTCGACCAGGAGAAGTACAACGCGCTCAAGAGCGGCCTCGCGGCCGGCTTCGGGCAGGAGTCGATCCTGCTCGGCAACGACTCGGTGCTGGCCGAGGCCAACGACGTGATGGGCGGTATCAGCCCCCAGCTCGCCACCGAGGACCTCACCGACAAGGAGGACCAGGCGGTCCAGGCCGCCCTGCGCTCGCACAGCACCCTCGCCGCCGGCCGGGCCAAGGCCGACGCCGAGGCCGAGGTGAGCCGGCTCGACGGCGTGTACGCGCGGCTCCAGGCGGCGCTGCGCAAGCGCGGGCTGCAGGACGACGTCACGGCGACGTACGACGACCGCGGCCTGGTCGTCAGCCTGGTCTCGCGGCACGTGGTGTTCGCCGCCGACCTGTCGTACCTCAGCAAGCGCGGCCGCCGGATCGTCGACACCCTCGCACCGGTCCTGCGCGACATCGCCGACCCGCTCCAGATCGACGGGCACACCAACCAGGCGGCCGGACCGCCCCGCTACTACGCCACCGACTGGGACCTCTCGGCGGCGCGGGCGATCACCGTGCTCCGCCGGCTCAACGAGCAGCAGCGGATCCCGGGCGAGCGGCTCACCCTCGCGGCCCACGGCCACGAACGGCCGCTCATGGACCCGGCCCGGCCCGGTTCGCAGGAGATCAACAAGCGCGTCGACATCGTGCTGGTCTCCGACGCCCCGGCCTCGACCCGGGCGCTGCTCGACGACGTCGCCGCGGAGCGCGCGGCGAAACGGGCGGCGGCCGCCAGGCCCGCCCCCGGCAGCACCCCCGACACCACCGACCACCAGACCAGCACGGAAGGAACGCACTGATGAGCGTCGCGACGATGCCCGCGGGCACGGAGACCGGGGCGGCCCCGGAGCAGAAGAAGAGCAGGAAGAAGCTGGTCATCATCGGCGTGGTGCTGGTGCTGGCGATCGCCGCGGCGGCGTACTGGTTCGTCCTCAAGCCGAAGGGACCCGAGCCGGCGCCCGAGCCCGGCGAGGTCGTCAGCATGGAGCCGATCCAGGTGAACCTCGCCGAGGGGCACTACCTGCGGATGGCGCTGGCCCTGCAGCTCACCACGACCGTCGCCCACGAGGCCGACGGCAGCAAGGCGCTCGACCTGGCCATCGCGACCTTCAGCGGACAGAGCGTCGACACCCTCGCCGCGCCCGAGAAGCGCGCGCAGCTGAAGGAGAAGCTGCTGTCCGAGATCGAGCACGCGTACCACGGCGACGTGATGGACGTGTACTTCACGGAGTTCGTCACGCAGTGACCTGACGCCGGCTGGGGAGCCCGGAGAAAAGTCTCCCCCTCGGATCCACTCAGGTGATCGCCCGCTGCGCCGATGCAGCGGGCGTGAGCCAGACGAACCCCACGTTCTCCGGCAGCTCCCCGGGGCGCCCGACGAGTCGATCGCGCCGTCGTACCCGGACCAGCGAGCCCGTGCCGTACGACTTCAAGCGACCCGTCCAGCTGTCCCGCGAGCACCAGCGCATCCTGCAGCTGGGCTTCGACGCGTTCGCGCGCCAGGCGATGACCGTCTTCACCTCGGCGCTGCGCAGCGTGTGCCACGTCGAGGTCACGAAGGTCGACCAGCGCACGTACGCCGAGTACATCGACTCGTTGCGCTCGACGACGTACATGACGATGTTCTCGACCGAGCCGATGCCCGGCATCGGCGTGATCGAGATCCCGCTGAACGCCGTGATGACCTGCATCGACCACATGCTCGGCGGTCCCGGGTCCGGTCGGCAGCCCGAGCGCCCGCTGACCGAGATCGAGAGCGGCGTCATCAAGGGCGTCGTCACCCGCCTCCTCGGCGAGATGCGCTACTCCCTCGCCGACATCGTCGCCCTCGACCCCGAGGTCACCGGCGTCGAGTACAGCCCCCAGTTCGCCCAGGTCGTCGGCCCGGCCGACACCGTCGTGGTGGTGCGCCTCGAGCTGCGCATCGGCGAGCGGTCGCACGAGATGACCGTGTGCCTGCCGTTCAACGGCCTGCTGCCGTTCCTCTCCTCCGCCGCCGCCCCCGCCCCCGTGTCCAACCGGGAGCGCGCCGAGCGCGAGCGGGCCGCCGGGCTGCTCCAGGGCAAGTTCCAGACCGTCCCGGTCGACGTCTCCGTCCGCTTCCGCAGCACGGTGCTGGACCCCGCCACGCTGACCGCGCTGCAGCCGGGCGACGTGCTCCGGCTGGCGCACCCCGCCTCCGCCCCGCTCGACGTCACCGTCGACGACACCGCCTTCGCCCACGCGACGGCCGGGGCCCAGGGGCCCCGGCTCGCCGCCCTGATCGTCGCCACCCCTGAGGAGACCCCGTGACCGACCTGCCCACCGACCAGCCCGCCGCCCTTGATGCCGCCCTCGATGCCGCCCTCGACCCGGCGATGGCGAGCCTGCTCGCCGCCGCCGCCGAGGCCGTCGCTCCGGTCCTGCCGGCCGCGGACCCGCTCGTGCCGGGCGACCCGCAGCCGGCCACCGAGCACGTCACGGGCCTGTTCGCCGGCGCCGCCGTCGCGAACCTGTCCGGCGGCCGGACCGGCCGGATCGCCGTCCTCGTCGGCGAGGACCTGGTCGAGGCGCTGAAGTCCAGCCCGCTCGGCAGCCTGGAGCTGGCCGCCGCCGTCCAGCCGGCGCTCGACGCCGCCGCCGCCGTCCTGGGCTCCGGCGCCGACGCCGCCCGCCAGGTCGACCTCGAGCTGGTCGAGGCCGAGCTCGGCACCGACCTGTACGCCGTGCCGCTGATCGGCATGACCATCTCCGGCGCGCTCCTCGTGCCCACCGCCCTGCTGGCGGCCGCCGCCGGCGTCGAGGTGCCGGCGACCGAGGCCGTGGACGTGGTCGAGGCCGCCGTGGTGGCCGAGGTCGAGACCGTCGAGGTCGAGACCGTCGAGTCCACCGAGGCCGCCGCGGCCCCCGAGACCGCTCCCGGCGCCCCGGCCCCCGCCGCGGCGTCGTCGTCCCTGCTCCCCTCCGCGCGGCTCCGGCCGATCGCGGGCGGGCGGGGCATCGAGATGCTGCACGGCGTCGAGATGGAGGTCACCGTCGAGCTGGGGCGCACCCGGATGCCGGTCCGCGACCTGCTCGCCCTGGCCCCCGGCGCCGTCCTCGAGCTCGACCGCGCCGCCGGCAGCCCGGCCGACCTGCTGGTCAACGGCCGCCTGATCGCCCGCGGCGAGGTCGTCGTGGTCGACGAGGACTTCGGGCTGCGCGTCACCGAGATCATCAACGACGAGAGCGCGGCGAGCTGACCCATGATCGAGCTCGCCGTCCGGATGGTCTTCTCGCTGGCCGTCGTGCTGGGCCTCCTGCTGCTCTGCGCCCGCCTGGGCGCCCGGCGCTTCAAGGGCCGCACCAGCTCGCCGCTGCAGGTCCTGCACCGCCAGTCGCTGAGCCGCGGCTCGGGCCTCGCCCTGGTCTCGGTCGGCGGCCGCGTGCTGCTGCTCGGCACCACCGACCAGCAGGTCCAGATGCTCACCGAGCTCGACCCGGCCACCGTCGACGTCCCGGCTCCGGCCGAGACGGACGAGGCCACCGAGGCCGCCGAGGCCGCTGATGCCGACGCCGGCCGGGACAGCCTGTTCGGCCGGACCGCGCGCCTCGTCGAGGAGCCGGTCCGCTGGCTCGAGCCGCGCCGGGCGTCGAAGCGCGGTCTCGCGGCCGCCGCCGTCGCGGCGAGCACGGCGCCCTGCGCCGACCCGGCCGGCAGCGCGTCGGCCGACCTGGCCCCGGTCCAGGAGGCGGAGGTCGCCTCCTTCGCCGCCACCTTGGAGGCCGAGCTGGAGGCCGAGCTGAAGGCGGCCGTCACGGCCCCCCGGCTCACCCCGGCCCAGGTGCTGCTCTCCGAGGAGCGGACCCCCGGCGCTCCGTCCGGCCCGCTGACCGGCTCGCTCCTCTCCCCCGACACCTGGCGCCTCGCGGCGCGTGCGGTCACCCGGCGCGCCTCGTGACCCGCCCGCTCCAGCGCCTCGGAATCCTCCTGGGCGCTCTCCTCGGCATGCTCGTGATCGGGGGCCTCGGCGCGCTCGCCCAGCCGGCCTCCGCGGCGGCTCCCGTCGCCGCGAGCACGTCGGTCGCGACGGTCGTCGTACCGGTCCTGGCCGACGAGGGGCCGTCTGGCCCCGGCGGCCCGGCCGGTCCGGCCGAGCCGGGCGACGGGTCGGTGGTGGTGGAGCTCGACGGGCTCACCGACGAGCCCAGCTCCTCGATCACGCTGCTGCTGACGATCACGCTGCTCTCGCTGGCACCGGCCATCCTGCTGACCTGCACCTGCTTCACCAAGATCCTGATCGTCCTGGGCCTGACCCGCAACGCGCTCGGGCTGCAGCAGACCCCGCCGAACCAGGTCCTGGCCGGGCTGGCGCTCTTCCTGAGCCTGTTCATCATGGCGCCGGTGCTCTCCGACATGAACGAGCAGGGCGTCCAGCCCTACCTCGACGGCGAGCTGACCAGCGCCCAGGCGTGGGACGCCGGCATCGACCCTCTGAAGACCTTCATGCTCCACCAGACCGGGGACGAGGAGATCGAGCTCCTCGCGAACGTCGCCCAGCGCGAGCTGCCCGGCGACCGCGCCGACACCCCGATGACCATGCTGGTGCCCGCCTTCGTGCTGAGCGAGCTCAAACAGGCGTTCATCATCGGGTTCATCATCTTCATCCCGTTCCTCGTCATCGACCTCGTCGTGAGCGGGGCGCTGATGGCGCTGGGCATGATGATGATGCCGCCGGTGATGGTCTCCCTCCCGTTCAAGCTGCTGCTCTTCGTCCTCGTCAACGGCTGGGGACTGGTGATCACGTCCCTGGTCGCCAGCTATCAGTAGGGACCCGTCATGTCCGACAACGACATCATCGACATCGCGATGCAGACCATGGTGGTCTCGCTGAAGCTCTCCGCCCCGATCCTGGTCACCGCCCTCGCGGTCGGGTTCCTGATCTCGCTGTTCCAGTCGATGACCCAGATCCAGGAGTTCACCCTGGCGTTCGTGCCGAAGGTCGTCGCCGTCGGCGGCGCCATCGTGCTCAGCGGCAACTGGATGCTGCACACCCTGATGACCTTCACCGAGCAGCTCTTCGAGCGCATCCCGTCGCTCCTCGGCTGACCCCGACCAGGACCCCCACGCCCATGACCGTCTCCATCGCCGGCGAGCCCGCGATCGCGTTCCTCCTCGCGTCGCTGCGCATCGTCGCGTGGATGGCCGTCGTACCGCCGTTCTCCTCGCGCGGCGTGCCGGCGGGCGCCAAGGTGGTGCTCAGCCTGGGCCTGGCCCTGGCGGTCGCGCCCGCGATGGCGCAGACCGAGATCCCCGTGGACACCTACGGGATGCTCCTCACCGCGCTGACCCAGGTGCTGATCGGTCTGGCGATGGGCTTCCTGACGTCGCTGCTGTTCGCCGCGATCGCCGCGGCAGGCAGCATGGTCGACGTCTTCGGCGGCTTCGCACTCGCCCAGGGCTTCGACCCGCTGGCGATGAACAACTCGACCGTCTTCGGCAAGTTCCACCAGATGCTGGCCACCATGCTGCTCTTCGCCAGCGGCGGCCACCTGCTGGTCATCGGCGGCCTGTTGACCACGTTCCGGCTGCTGCCCATCGGCGAGACGCCCGACCTCGACCGCAGCTCGGTGCTGCTCACCAAGGCCTTCGAGGTCTTCTTCGTGACCGCCGTGCAGATCGCGCTGCCGATGATCGCGGTGCTGTTCGTCGCCGACCTCGGCCTCGCCCTGATGACCAAGGTCGCGCCCGCACTGAACGCCCTCAACGTCATGTTCCCGGCCAAGATCGGGCTGACCCTGCTCCTCGTGGGGCTCTCCTTCCCGGTCCTGCCGGGCGTCATGGACCACCTCGTCGAACTGGCCCTGGAGGCCATGGCGACCTTCGCGGGAACGGGGTGATCGGCCCATGAGCGAGGAGAAGACCGAGCAGCCCACCGCCAAGCGCAAGAAGGAAGCGCGCAAGGAGGGACAGGTCGCGCGGACCCAGGAGCTCGGGGCGTGGTCGGCGCTGCTGCTGCTCACCCTGGCGCTCCCGAGCCTGGTCGGCTACGAGCTGGCGGAGCTGCGGGCGCTGATGATCCGGAGCCTGCGGCTCATCGAGGAGCCGACCGTGCCCGGGGCGCTGCAGCTCTTCGGCGACGCGGGCCTGCACACGTTGGTCGTCATCGTGGCGCTCGGGACCGGCATGATGCTCATCAGCGTCGCGGCCACGATCGCGCAGGGCGGCTTCTACGTCGCCAGCAAGGCGGTCAAGCCGAAGCTGTCCAAGCTCGACCCGATCCAGGGCGCCAAGCGGGTCTTCGGACCGCAGGCCCTCTGGGAGGGCGTGAAGATGCTGATCAAGTGCGCCATCGTGGCCGCGATGGTCTACTCGGCCGTCCGCGGCATGATGCCGCTGCTCGGCGGCATGGTGCCCTTCGACGTGGTCTTCGAGGCGCTCGCCGCGCACGCCATGTCGATGCTGCGCAGCGCCGCCCTCGCCGGCGTCGTGATGGCCGCGCTCGACTACCTGGTGCAGCGGCGCCGGACCGGCAAGCAGACCCGGATGAGCAAGCACGAGGTCAAGCAGGAGCACAAGCAGAGCGACGGCGACCCGCTGGTCAAGAGCGCCATCCGCTCCCGCCAGCTCGCCACCGCCCGGAACCGGATGATGGCCGACGTCCCCCAGGCCGACGTCGTCCTGGTCAACCCGACCCACGTCGCCGTCGCCCTGCGCTACCAGCCCGACCGGAACGCGCCGATCGTCGTCGCCCGCGGAGCAGGCGCGATCGCCGCGCGGATCCGCGAGGTCGCGTCGGAGGCCGACGTACCCCTGGTGCAGGACGTGCCGCTGGCCCGCGCCCTCTACACCTCCACCGAGGTGGGCCAGCAGATCCCCGCCGAGCTGTTCGCGGCGGTGGCGCAGGTGCTGGCCTTCGTCATCGGCCGCCGCAACACCGGCCGCACCGGCGGGCGCCACGACAGCCCCCGCCGCGTCGAGGTCCCGCAGGTCGCGCCGGCCGGGCACCGCCGGCGCCGCCCGATCACCTCAGGTCCCCTCCTCACCGGTCGATAGGGCAGCTGAGGCCAGGACGGCGTCACTCGTGGGCCACGGACGGCGACCACATCCGAACTCAGGAGACGACCCGTCCCATGGTCCTCAAGCGACTGACCCAGCTCGGCGTGCCCCTCGGCATCGTCCTGATCGTCGTGATGCTGGTCGTCCCGCTGCCCGCCGTCCTGCTGGACCTGCTGATCGCCGCGAACATCACCGGCGGGCTGCTGGTGCTGCTGACCGCCATGTTCGTGGTCCGGCCGCTGGACTTCGCGTCCTTCCCCGCCGTCCTGCTCGTGATGACGCTCTTCCGGCTGGCGTTGAACGTGAGCGCCACCCGGCTGGTGCTGGTCGACGGGTACGCCGGCAAGGTGATCGAGACCTTCGGCCACTTCGTCGTCGGCGGCTCGCTCATCGTCGGCCTGATCATCTTCGCGATCCTGCTGGTCATCCAGTTCATGGTGATCACCAAGGGCGCCGAGCGGGTCGCCGAGGTCGGCGCCCGCTTCACCCTCGACGCGATGCCCGGCAAGCAGATGGCCATCGACGCCGACCTGAACTCCGGCCTCATCGACGAGGACGAGGCACGCCGGCGCCGCCAGGAGGTGCACGCCGAGGCCGACTTCTACGGCGCCATGGACGGTGCCTCGAAGTTCGTCAAGGGCGACGCGATCGCCGCCATCATCATCACGGTCGTCAACCTGCTCGGCGGCTTCGCGATCGGCATGACCCAGATGGGGATGTCGGCGGGCGACGCGATCTCGACGTACAGCCTGCTCTCGGTCGGTGACGGCCTGGTCTCCCAGATCCCCGCCCTGCTGCTCTCGGTCGCCACCGGCCTGATCGTGACCCGCAGCGCGGGCGACGCCGACATGGGCTCCGACATCGTGCGGCAGCTGACCACCAACAAGATGCCGCTGCGCGTGGCCGGCTTCGCCTCGATGACGATCTGCCTGATCCCCGGCCTGCCGAAGATCCCCTTCCTGCTCACCGGCGGGGTCCTGCTGCTGATCTCGACCCGGGTCTCCGAGCCGCTGGCGGGCCAGGCCGATGCCGATGCCGCCGTCGCCGAGATCGCCGCGCGCCCCGACGACTCCCCCGAGGGACTCGCCGCCGAGATCCAGGTGGATCCGCTCGGCCTCGAGCTCTCCGCCGACCTGATCGACCTCGTCGACACCACCAGCGGCGGCGACCTGCTCGAACGGGTCAAGGCGCTGCGCCGGAAGGTGGCCGCCGAGATCGGCGTCGTCGTACCTCCGGTCCGCACCCGGGACAACCTCGAGCTGCCCGCCCGGACGTACGCCATCAAGCTCTTCGACATCGAGATCGCGCGCGGCGAGGCGCCCCAGGGCACCGTGCTCGCCATCGGCGACTTCCTCGGATCGCTGCCCGGCGAGCCCACCCGGGAGCCGGTCTTCGGCCTGGAGGCCAAGTGGATCCCGGCGGAGCTGCGCGGGCAGGCCGAGCTCAGCGGCGCCACCGTCGTGGACCGGGCGGCCGTGATCACCACGCACCTCGCCGAGATCGTCTCCACCCACGCCGGCCGGCTGCTCGGCCGCGAGGACGTCAAGATGCTCACCGAGGTCGTCAAGCGCAGCCACCCCAACGTCGTCGAGGAGCTCACCCCCGCCCTGCTCAGCCTCGGCGAGGTGCAGCGGGTCCTCGCGGCCCTGCTCGACGAGGGCGTCTCCATCCGCGACCTGGTCCGGATCTTCGAGGCCCTCTCCCTGCGCGCCCAGGCGACCAAGGAGCTCGACGCGCTCGTCGAGGCCGCCCGCACCGCGCTCGGCCCCGCCATCGTGGCCCCGCACGTCAGCGACGACACCGTGCACGTGATCAGCCTCGAGCCGCAGCTGGAGCAGCGGATGCTGGAGTCGCTGCGGCCCTCCGACCAGGGCGCGACCATCGCTCTCGACCCGGTCACCACGCACGCCGTGGTCGGCAGCGTCGCCCAGCTGATGCTGGACGCCGAGAACCGCGGCATCCACCCGATCCTGGTGTGCGCGCCGCAGCTGCGGGCCGCCGTACGACGACTCGTGCACACGACCGTCGACCGGCTGCCCGTGCTCGCCTACACCGAGCTGACCGGGACCGCCCAGGTCCGCTCCGCCGGCGTCGTGACAGGCGACGCCGACCGCACCCCGATGATGGAGGTCACCGCATGAGGATGCTGTCCGCCCCCGTGCTCGCCGGCGCCGTGCTCGCGTCGTCGCCCGCGCTCTACCAGGGCTTCATCACCCGGACCGTCCCGATGGAGGACGCCGGGAGCCGCTTCGCCGTGGCGCTCGTCATCGCCTGGCTGGCCATGTCGGCCGTCGCGATGCTCGTCGGCGAGCCGCCGAAGCCCGTCCCTGCGGCGGAGGGATCCTCCGCCGACGCGGCGGTCGACGCGGCGGTCGACGCGGCTCCGGCGACGGCCACCGTCGCCGACCCGGCCCCGATCGCCGACACCATGCCGCTCGGCGAGCCGATCGGCGAGCTGTCGGCCGGCCCCTCGGCCTCCGGCGGCGGGGCGACCCAGGCGGCCTGACGCCTCCTGGGGGCGGGCACTGGGCGGGTCCGGACATGCAGCGACCCGCAGGCGTGGCTTTTCGGACCGGAGTCCGAGCGCCGCACCGGAGGACGTGGTTCCGGTTCACCTGCGGGTCGGGTAGCTGCTTGGGATTCGCCAGCAGCTTCAGGGGTGCTTCCACCCCGTCGTCCTGCTGGGGCTGCTAGCGGGCAGCCACCTCACGCGTCCTGAAAGAACTCATTCTTCGGACCACCTCCTTTCCCGTGTACGACGAGGCTAGGTCGGCCGTTCGTGCCGCTCAAGGCATTTAGCCCCGGGCCGGTGGCCAGCGGCTCCCGGGGCCGCCCTACGGCCGCAATTGCGGCCGTAGGACAGGACGAACCGCCGCCGGGTCGACGTACCGCCGCAATTGCGGCCGTACGACAGGGTCAACCGTCGCGAGCCTGTCCAACGGCTGCAATTGCGGCCTCCGGACAGGCCGACCCGGCCCACCCCCGGCCCCGGCCCACCCCCCAGTCCCGGCCCAGCCCCGGCCTCACCCCGCCGCAGCCGCCGCGAACTGCGCGGCGTGCAGCCGCGCGTAGGCGCCCTCGGCGGCGATCAGCTCGGCGTGGGTGCCCTGCTCGACGATGGCGCCGTCCTCCATGACCAGGATCAGGTCGGCGTCGCGGATCGTGGAGAGCCGGTGGGCGATGACGAACGACGTGCGGTCGGTGCGCAGGGCGGCCATGGCCTGCTGCAGGAGCAGCTCGGTGCGGGTGTCGACGGAGCTGGTGGCCTCGTCGAGGATCAGCAGCGCCGGGTCGGTGAGGAACGCCCGCGCGATCGTGACCAGCTGCCGCTCCCCCGCGGACAGGTTCGAGCCGGACTCGTCGACGATCGTGTCGTAGCCGTCGGGCAGCGAGTGCACGAAGCGGTCGACGAAGGTCGCGCGCGCCGCCTCCAGCACCTCCTCCTCGCTCGCGCCGGGCCGGCCGTAGGCGATGTTGTCGCGGATCGTGCCCTCGAAGAGCCAGGTGTCCTGCAGCACCATGCCGATCTGACCCCGCAGCTGCGCCCGGGGTACGGCGGCGATGTCGACGCCGTCGATGGTGATCCGGCCGCCGTCCAGCTCGTAGAAGCGCATCACCAGGTTGACCAGGGTCGTCTTGCCCGCGCCGGTCGGGCCGACGATGGCGACGGTCTGCCCGGGGCGCGCGACCAGCGAGAGGTCGGTGATGAGCGGGCGCTCGGCGTCGTACGAGAAGGAGACGTGCTCGAAGGCCACCTCGCCCCGGCGCGCGGCCGGGACGCCGGAGCCCGCCTCCTCGACCGGCTCCTCGTCCGCGTCGAGCAGCTCGAAGACGCGCTCGGCCGAGGCCACGCCCGACTGCAGCAGGTTCGTCATCGAGGCCAGCGTCGTCAGCGGCTGGGTGAACTGCCGCGTGTACTGGATGAAGGCCTGGACCTCGCCGAGCGTGAGGGCGCCGCTGGAGACGCGCAGCGCGCCGATGACCGCCACCACCACGTAGTTGAGGTTGCCGATGAACATCATCGTCGGCATCACCAGGCCGCTGATGAACTGCGCCTTGAAGGAGACGTCGTACAGGCCCTCGTTGTGCTCCTCGAAGTCCTTCTCGACCTCGCGGGTGCGGCCGAAGACCTTGACCAGCGCGTGACCCGAGAACGACTCCTCGATGTGCGCGTTGAGCTGTCCGGTACGACGCCACTGCGCGACGAACTGACCTTGCGAGCGCTTCATGATCGCGCGGGTCGCGATCAGCGACACCGGCACGCTGACCAGCGCGACCAGGGCCAGTAGCGGGGAGATCCACAGCATCATCGCGAGCACGGCGACCAGGGTGAGCACCGACTGGAGGAGCTGGCTCATCGTCTGCTGCAGGGTCTGGCTGACGTTGTCGATGTCGTTGGTGACCCGGCTCAGCAGCTCCCCGCGCGGGGAGCGGTCGAAATAGCCGAGCGGCAGCCGGTGGATCTTGTCCTCGACGTCCTGGCGCATCCGGCGCACCGCCCGCTGCACGACGCCGTTGAGGACGTAGCCGGCCAGCCAGGACAGCAGCGAGGCGACGACGTACACGGCCAGCACGAGCAGCAGCCAGCGGCCGACCTGGGTGAAGTCGACGCCCTCGCCGGGGACGACCCCCTGGCCGCGTACGGCGTCGGGCAGCTCGGACTCCGGCGTGCCGGCCGGCAGCCGGCCGCCGATGAAGCCGCGGAAGACCAGGTCGGTGGCGTGCCCGAGCAGCCGCGGGCCGATCGACATCAGCAGCACCGAGACCACGACGAGGCCGACGACGAGCATCGCCCACCACCGGTCCGGTCGCAGTCCGGCGACGAGCCGCCGGGCGGACGGGCCGAAGTCCATCGCCTTCTGGCCGACCTGGCCGGCCGCCATCGGGCCGCGGCCCGGGCCGCCCTGGGGGGCCTGGATCCGCTCGGTGGCCTGGAAGGACTGAGTGGGCTTCTTGGTCTGCTCGCTCATGCGACGGCCTCCTCGGAGGTGAGCTGGGACGCGACGATCTCCTGGTAGGTGGGACAGTCCTCGAGGAGCTCGGCGTGCGTGCCGCGGCCGACGACCCGGCCGCCATCGAGGACGAGGATCGCGTCCGCGTCGCGGATGGTGGAGACCCGCTGGGCCACCACGACGACGGTGGCGTCGGTGGTGACCGGCTTCAGCGCGGCGCGCAGCCGGGCGTCGGTGGCCAGGTCGAGCGCCGAGAACGAGTCGTCGAACAGGTAGATCGACGGTCGTCGTACGACGGCGCGCGCGATGGCGAGCCGCTGACGCTGGCCGCCCGAGAAGTTGGTGCCGCCCTGCGCCACGGGCGCGTCGAGCCCCTCGGGCAGCGCCGCGACGAAGTCGCGCGCCTGCGCCACCTCGAGGGCCGACCACATGTCCTCGTCGCTCGCGTCCGGGTGACCGTGCTGGAGGTTGCTGCGGATCGTGCCGGAGAAGAGGTACGCCTGCTGCGGCACCAGGCCGATCTGCGACCAGAGCACGTCGGGATCGAGGTCGCGGACGTCGACGCCGGCGACCCGGACGGTCCCGCCGGTCGCGTCGAAGAGCCGCGGGACCAGGTTCACCAGGGTGGTCTTGCCGGCGCCCGTCGAGCCGACGACCGCGGTGGTGGTCCCGGGCCGGGCCTGCAGGGAGATCCCGTCGAGCACGGGGTCGTCGGCCCCGGGGTAGGCGAAGGTGACGTCCTCCAGGTCGAGCCGGCCCCGGTCGGCGGGATCCGGCGTCACCGGCTGCTCGGGCGGGCGCACGGACGTCTCGGTGTCGAGGACCTCGGCGATCCGCTCGCCGCAGACCGCCGAGCGCGGGACCTGCATGAGCATGAAGGTGCCCATCATCACCGACATCAGGATCTGCATCAGGTAGGAGAGGAACGCGGTCAGCGCCCCGACCTCCATCTGGCCGCTGTCGACGCGGTGGCCGCCGAACCAGATGACGGCGACGCTGGAGACGTTGACGACGAGCATCGCGAGCGGGAACAGCGTCGCCATCCACCGGCCGGCGCTCACGGCGACCTCGGTGAGCCGGTCGTTGGCCTCCCCGAAGCGCTCCCTCTCGTGCGGCTCGCGCACGAACGCGCGGACCACCCGGATGCCGCTGATCTGCTCGCGCAGCACGCGGTTGACCTCGTCGATGCGCTCCTGCATCGCCCGGAAGCTCGGCACCATCCGCGAGATCACGAAGCCGACGCTGGCGAACAGGGCGGGCACGACGACGGCCAGGATCCACCCGAGACCCATGTCCTCGCGCAGCGCCATCAGCACGCCGCCGACCATCATGATCGGGCTGGAGACCGCGATCAGGCAGGTCATCACGACCAGCATCTGCACCTGCTGGACGTCGTTCGTGGTGCGGGTGATCAGCGACGGGGCGCCGAAGTCCTGGACCTCCCGGGTCGAGAACGTCCCGACCCGCGCGAACAGGTCCCGTCGCACGTCGCGGCCGAAGGCGGTCGCGGTGCGGGCGCCGTACCAGGACGCTCCGACGGAGCAGGCGATCTGGACCACGGACACCGCGAGCATCAGCCCGCCGAGGCGCCAGATGGTGCCGGTGTCGCCGGTGACGACGCCGTCGTCGATGATCCGGGCGTTGAGGCTGGGCAGGTAGAGCATCGCGAGGACGCCGACGAACTGCAGGACGACGACCGCGGTGAGCCAGGCGCGGTACGGCGCGAGCCGCTCGCGGAGCAGGCGGACGAGCATCAGGACTCCTGGCTCTCGGGCGCGGGCGTGCGGAGCAGCCCGTACAGGACGGTGTGAACGGCGTCCTCGGCGGTGACCAGCCGGCCGTCGGACAGGTGGGGGTGGCTGCCGACGAAGACCAGCATCCGGAGACGGTGCACCAGGTCCTCCGCGGGCACCGAGAGCCGGTCGGCGTCGGCGCCGACGACCTCGACGAGCATCCGGGTCAACTGCGCGAGGTGCTCCTCGCGGTCGTGGGCGTGGCGGGTCGAAGGGGGTGGCTTGACCAGGCCGACCTTGGCCATCAGGTCGAAGGTCGCGCGGTAGCGCTGCTGGAGCACCGAGGCCGCCCGGACCAGCCGCTCCTCCAGGGGCAGCGCCGGGTCGATCTCGGCGAGCCGCTCGACCATCGCGCCCGGCACGAAGGCCCGCGCGATCGCCGCGTCGACCAGCTCGTCCTTGGTCGCGAAGACCCGGAAGATCGTCCCCTCGGCGACCCGCGCCTCCTCGGCGATCTGGCGGCTGGTCACCTGGCGGCCGTGCTCGCGCAGCAGCCGCAGGGTCGCGTCGACCAGCACCTCCCGGCGCTCCTCGCTCGACAGAGGCCGGGCCCGCGGGCGGCGGGGACGGTCGGTGTGGGTGCTCACCCGAGCAGCCTAAGTGAGTGAGCGCTCACTCACCATCGGTTTTCCTAGGGAGCCAGGCGCTCGGTCCGCCAGCCCTCGGGCGTACGGCGATAGACCAGCCGGTCGTGCATCCGTCCCGGGCGGCCCTGCCAGAACTCGACGGCCTCGGGACGGACGACGTACCCACCCCACTCGTCGGGGACCGGGACGTCGCGGCCGTCGTACCGCGCCTCGACCTCGGCGTACGACGCCGCCAGCTCCTCGCGGCCGGCGACCACCCGCGACTGGTGGGAGGCCCAGGCGCCGAGCTGCGAGCCGCGCGGGCGGACGGCGAAGTACGCCGCCACGTCGGCGGGCGGCAGCGCGGTGGCCAGCCCGTCGATGCGGACCTGGCGCTCCAGCGGGTGCCAGGGGAACAGCAGCGCGCAGCGCGGGTTCGCCGCGAGCTCGTCGCCCTTGCGGGAGCGGGTGTTGGTGAAGAAGACGAAGCCGTCCTCGTCCAGCCCCTTCAGCAGCACCATCCGCGAGGAGGGCGCGAGGTCGGCACCGACCGTCGCGACGACCATCGCGTTCGGCTCGTGCAGGCCGGCCGCCCGCACCTCGTCGAACCACCGGCGGAACATCGTGACCGGGTCCGCCTCGAGGTCCCCCTCGGCGAGTCCCGCGGCGGCGTACTCCTGGCGAAGCGCGCGAAGGTCCAGATCTGCGTCGGCCATACCGGCCAGCCTAGGGATGGGTACACAATGCCGGGGGCGCCGGAGGGGGCGCCATCCGAGACGCATCCGAGACGAAGGAGTCGCGCCGATGACCGAGGTACACCATGGCCTGGAGGGCGTCGTCGCCTTCGAGACGCAGATCGCGGAGCCCGACAAGGAGGGCTCGGCGCTGCGCTACCGCGGCGTGGACATCGAGGACATCGTCGGCCGGGTGCCGTTCGAGAACGTCTGGGGCCTGCTGATCGACGGCAAGTACAGCCCCGGGCTCGCGCCGGCCGAGCCCTACAACCTGCCCGTGCACACCGGCGACGTCCGCGTCGACGTGCAGGCGGCCGTGGCGATGCTGGCCCCGGCCTTCGGCTTCGGCCAGACCTACGACATCAGCGACGAGCAGGCCCGCGAGGACATCGGCCGGCTCGCCGTCATGGTGCTCTCGTACGCCGCCCAGTCGGCCCGCGGCCTGCACCAGCCCGTCGTCCCCCAGAAGGTCGTCGACGAGGGCGCGACCCTCGCCGAGAAGTTCCTGATCCGCTGGAAGGGCGAGGCCGACCCCAAGCACGTCAAGGCGATCGACGCCTACTGGAGCAGCGCGGCCGAGCACGGCATGAACGCCTCCACCTTCACCGCCCGCGTCATCACCTCCACCGGCGCCGACGTCGCGGCCGCCTTCTCCGGCGCCATCGGCGCGATGAGCGGCCCGCTGCACGGCGGCGCACCGTCCCGCGTGCTCGGCATGATCGAGGACGTCGAGAGGTCGGGCGACGCCCGCGCCTACGTCAAGGGCCTGCTCGACTCCGGCGAGCGGCTGATGGGCTTCGGCCACCGCGTCTACCGCGCCGAGGACCCGCGCGCCCGCGTGCTGCGTCGTACGGCGCGCGAGCTCGACGCTCCGCGCTACGCCGTCGCTGAGGCGCTCGAGCAGGCCGCGCTGGCCGAGCTCCGCGAGCGCCGGCCCGACCGGGTGCTGGAGACCAACGTGGAGTTCTGGGCGGCCATCGTCCTCGACTTCGCCGAGGTGCCCGCGCACATGTTCACCTCGATGTTCACCTGTGCGCGCACCGGCGGCTGGTCGGCGCACATCCTGGAGCAGAAGACCACCGGCCGGCTGATCCGCCCCTCGGCGATCTACACCGGCCCCGCCGCCCGCAAGGCCGACGAGGTCGAGGGCTGGCAGGGCGCCTGGCACTCCTGAGGTCAGGGCCGCCGCGCGGTCCGGGCCAGATAGGCCCGCCCGCGCGGCGAGACGCCGTACCCGACGTCGAAGCTCTGGGTCAGCCCGAGGTTCTTCAGCTTCCGTACGTCGATCTTGAACGGGTCGCGCTCGCGACCCAGCTCCGCGGCCAGGTCGGGCGCGCGGGTGTGCGGGCGCCGGCCGATCAGCTCGAGCGTGGCCATCGTCCACGGTCCGTGGCTGCTGGCGCGGTCCAGCCGCTCCAGCCGCCGGTCGATCTCGGCGACGTCCTCGTCGCCGAGGTCGGCGCTCTCGCGCAGCGCGATCCGCGGGTCGGGGCCGGCGTACCCCAGCACGACGCGGTACGTCGGCAGCTCGCCCTCGACCTTGTCGAGCTGGCGGCGCAGCCGGGTCGCGTCCGGCCAGCCGGCGGCGAGCGCGTCCTCGTCGGAGATCGTGCCGGCGTCGACGAGGTCCACCGCGTCGACGCGCACGACCCCGGCCGCCGTGCGGAACTGCGATCCCACCTTCACGTCGGGCCTCGCCCAGCGGCGGAAGGCCAGCGTCACCGACCCGTCGGCGACGCCGTGAGCGACCTTCGGCGGCAGCAGCATCAGTCGATCCGGCGGGCGAAGCAGCGGTTGACCGGCGAGTCCCGGTAGTAGCCGAAGCCGGGGATCGGCTCGTAGCCGGAGGAGGTGTACATCGCGATCGCCTCCGGCTGCCGGTCGCCGGTCTCCAGCACCATCGCCTCGAAGCCCGCCGCCCGGGCGGTCGCCTCCAGGTGGGCGAGCATCCGGCGCGCGTGGCCGGCCCGCTGGGCGCGGGGTACGACGTACATCCGCTTGACCTCGGCGGTCCGCGTGGTGCCGAGCGCCTCGACGCCCTCCTTGCGCCAGGCTCCGGTCGCGACCGCGTCGCCGTGCAGGTAGCCGACGAAGAAGCTGCCCTCCGGCGGCGCGAACATCAGCGGGTCGAGCGGAGTCTCGTCGCGGCCGCCGTACCGGGCGACGTACTCGGCCTGGACCTCCTCGATCAGGCGCATCGCGTCGGGGTGGCCGTAGTCCACCCGGACGATCTCCAGCGCCCGCACCTCTGCCGCAGTCACGCGTCCCATGATCGCTCACGTCCGGCCGCCGGCCACGATTTATCTCGCCGCAACGCGGCTGCAACAATGGCCAGCGCTGACAGCGTGGTCAGGGAAGTCGCACTCCTCGCCCTTCGGAAGGCAGCACATGACCGACCTGCAGATCCCCGCCGACCTGCTCCCCGCCGACGGCCGCTTCGGCGCCGGGCCGTCGAAGATCCAGACCAGCCACCTCGACGCGCTCGCCGCGACCGGCTCGTCGCTGATGGGCACCTCGCACCGCCAGGCCCCGGTGAAGAACACCGTCGGCCGGGTCCGCGAGGGCCTCGCCGAGCTGTTCTCGCTGCCCGAGGGCTACGAGGTCGTGCTCGGCAACGGCGGCGCGACGGCGTTCTGGGACATCGCGACCTTCGGCCTGATCGAGAAGAAGAGCCAGCACCTGTCGTTCGGCGAGTTCTCCTCGAAGTTCGCCAAGGCCGCCGCCGACGCCCCGTGGCTGGACGCCCCGAGCGTGATCAAGGCCGAGCCCGGTTCCGCGCCGGTCGCCGAGGCCGAGGCCGGCGTCGACGTCTACGCGTGGGCGCACAACGAGACCTCCACCGCGGTGATGGCGCCGGTCGTGCGCCCCGCCGGCGCCGACGAGGGCTCGCTGGTCCTCATCGACGCGACCTCGGGCGCGGGCGGCCTGCCCGTCGACCTGAACGACGTCGACGCCTACTACTTCGCCCCGCAGAAGTGCTTCGCCTCCGACGGCGGCCTGTGGATCGCGCTCATGTCGCCCGCCGCCCTGGAGCGGGCCGCCCGGATCGCCGCGACCGACCGCCACATCCCGGCCTTCTTCGACCTGCCGACCGCGATCGACAACTCCTCGAAGAACCAGACCTACAACACCCCGTCGGTCGCCACGCTGTTCCTGATGGCCGAGCAGCTGGACTGGATGAACGCCAACGGCGGCCTGGCCGGCATGGTCGAGCGCACCACCCGCTCCTCCGACGCGCTCTACGGCTGGGCCGAGAAGACGTCGTACACGTTCCCGTACGTCGCCGAGGCCGCCCACCGCTCGCTGGTGATCGGGACCGTGGACTTCCAGGACGACGTCGACGCCGCCGCCATCGCCAAGACCCTGCGCGCCAACGGCGTCGTCGACACCGAGCCGTACCGCAAGCTCGGCCGCAACCAGCTGCGGATCGCGATGTACCCCGCCGTCGACCCGTCGGATGTCGAGAAGCTGACCGCCTGCATCGACTGGGTCGTCGAGAACTCCTGAGTTCGTCGGTCGAGTAGCCGCGAGGGACGAGCGGACGTATCGAGACCCGCGCGACGAGGTCTCGATACGCTCGCTGGCGCTCGCTACTCGACCAACGAGGGAGCCATCTCGCCGGTCGAGTAGCCCGCGAGGAACGAGCGGGCGTATCGAGACCCGCCGCAGCCAGCTACTCGGCCAACGCGGCGGCCACCTGCTCGTACGTCGGCCCGTCGAACGCCACGATCCGCGCCTCGTCCACCTTGGTGGGCGAGGCGCGGATCGTCTCGAGGGCACAGGCGATCGCGTCGTCCTTGGGCCAGCCGTAGACACCGGCGCTGACCAGGGGGAAGGCGACGGTGCGGGCGCCGAGCTCGTCCGCGACCTCGAGCGCGCGGGCGTAGCAGGACGTCAGTAGCGAGCGGTCGGTCTCACCGGCGTTCCGGTTCGGGCCGACGACGTGGATCACCCAACGCGCCGGCAGGTCGCCCGCGGTCGTCCAGCCCGCGTCGCCGGTCGCCAGCCCGTCGGGGAAGCGCGCGACGCAGTCGGCGAGCACCGCGGGACCGCCCGCCCGATGGATCGCGCCGTCGACTCCCCCGCCGCCCCGCATCGCGCGGTTCGCCGCGTTGACGATCGCGTCGACCTCCTGGGTCGTGATGTCGCCCTGCACCGCCGTGATCCGCATCAGGCCTCCTCGATCAGCCTCAGGGTCGCACGCTCGAGCGCCGCCTGGCGCTCGTCGGTGCTGTCGTAGCTGCGCCGGGTCGCGCGCTCGATGGTGCGGCCCTCGTCGTACGCGTCGACCACCCGCGGATCGACGTACGACGAGCGGGCCAGCGTCGGGGTGTTGCCCAGGAAGGAGGCGACCTCCTTCATGGCGCCGGCGACGGCCCGCTTCCGCGACGCCTTGGACTGCCCCGGCTCCGGCGTCTCCGCCAGGGCCGCGGCGGCCAGCACGGTCGCGTGCCAGGTGCGGAAGTCCTTGGCCGTGACCTCCAGCCCGGTCGAGGTGCGGATGTACTCGTTGACCAGCGCCGGCAGCAGGTCGCGCCACGACCGCCCGTCCTTGTACGACAGCAGCCGGTCGGTCGTGCCACGGCGCCGGCGCATCGCCTCGATGGTCTCGATCACGACCGCGTCGTCGATCTCGATGCGGTGGTCGACCCCCGACTTGCCGGTGAACGCGAACACCAGCCGGTCCTGCCGGCGGCGTACGTGCCGGCGCTCCAGCGTGGTGAGGCCGAAGCTGCCGTTCGCGTCGGCGTACACGTCGTTGCCGATCCGGAAGTACCCCAGGTCCAGCAGCCGTACGGCGGCCGCGCACGCCCGCTCCAGCGGCAGGCCCTCCCGTCCGAGGTCGGTGATGATCAGCTCGCGCGCCCGGGCCAGGGCGTGCCCGAAGGCCAGCATCCGGTCGAACTTCTCCGCGTCGCGCCGTTCCCGCCAGGCCGGGTGGTAGAGGTACTGCCGTCGCCCGGCGTCGTCGGTGCCGACGGCCTGCAGGTGTCCGTTCTCGTACGGCGTCACCCACACGTCGCGCCACGCGGGCGGGATGACGAGGTCGCGCACCCGCTGGGCGTCCTCCTCGGGCAGCCGCTCCCCGTGCTGGTCGAGGTAGACGAAGCCGCGACCGGCCCGGCGCCGGGTCCAGCCCGGTTGGGCGGGAGAGGTACGTCGCAGTCGGGGCACGGGACGTGAGTAGCCGCCGGCGACCCCCGGCAAACTCGCCCGAGCGGGTGCTCAGCCGCGCCGACGACGCGCGGCAGCCCCCGCGGTGGCGACCAGCAGGACCAGGAGCAGGCCGAGCACCACGGCCCCGCCGACGAGCAACGCCGGCCAGGACCCGTCCTCGTCGCCGGACTCCGCCTCGCCCACCACCTCGTCGGAGGTCGTCGACGGGCTCGCACTCGAGGTCGGCGTGGGGTCGGGCGTGGGACTCGGACTCGCCATCGCCGCCTCGATCGCGCGCGGCACCCGCACGCTCTGCACCTCGCTGAACGCACCCTCGGTGCCGACGAGCACCTGCCCGCGCTCGTCGACGGCGATGCTCTCGCCCTGCTCCTGGGGCGGGAGGTCGAAGGAGCCGAGCTCCTCCAGCCGCGGCCAGGTCAGCACGGCGGCCCGCCCGTAGTTGCGCACCACCAGGTGACGCCCGTCGGGGAAGAACGAGCCATCGGTCGCGAGTCCGAGCGTCGTACCGATCTCCTCCAGCCGGTTCGGCCGGCCCGGGTCGAGGCGCGCGGGCGCGCGGTAGACCGTGCCCCCGAAGACGCCCTTGCTCACCACGACCAGGCGCCCGGTGCCGGGCTCGGTCATCAGCGTCTCGGCGTCGGTGGCGCCGTCGGGGTAGACGAGCTCGAACCGCTCCGGCTCGGCCGTCCGGTCCCCGCGCCCGACCGGCACCCGCAGCACCTCGATCGAGTCGCGGACGTGGCGGTTGTCGCCGATGTCGCCCACCCAGACCTCGCCCGGGCCGGCGGGGGCGACGGCCTCGACGTCACGCGGGTCGGTGTCCCAGCGGGTGACGCCGACGGTCTCGCCGCTGGTCGGGTCGACGACGAAGACCCGGCCCGGGTCGCCCGAGTCGTTGACCGTGACGGCGAGGCCGTCCCGGACGACCAGGCCGCTCGACTCCACGATCTCGGGATCCTGGAACGCGAACAGGACCTCGCCTGCGGCCGGGGCGGGAGCGCGGGCCGCACCGAGGAGGAACGGCAGGGCGACCAGGGCGGCCAGCGCCCCCTCAGGCGCGCGCGGCATCCAGCAGCTCCGCCAACCGCGGGCGGACCGACCAGGTCGCGACGAGGTCGTCGTACTCGGTGCGGACGGAGTCCTCGACCGGGGCTCCGGTGCGGACGGCGCGGAGCATCGTGTTGCGCGGCGTGTGGCGGCTCTCGACGAACTGGACGACGTCGACCCGGTAGCCCTCGCCGCGCATCAGGGCCGCGCGGATGCCGTCGGTGAGGGTGTCGGCCAGCCGCTCGCGCAGGATGCCGTCCCGGGTCAGCAGCGAGTACGGCGCGGGCGTGGGCGACTTCCGCAGCTGGGCGGCGATGTCGTGGTGGCAGCAGGGCGCGGCGAGCACGACCTGCGCGCCCCAGCCGACCGCCTGCGCGAGCGCCTCGTCCGTCGCGGTGTCGCACGCGTGCAGGGCGAGGACCACCTCCGGCGCGGGGTCCAGCTCGACGCCGCCGATGGTGCCGACGACGAACTCGGAGTCCACACCGAGCGCGGCCGCCACCTCGCTGTTGTGCTCGCGCGACTGCTCCTTGACGTCGACCCCGGTGACCACGACCGGGAGCCCCCGCACCGAGGTGAGGTAGCGCTGGGCCGCGAACGTGAGGTACGCGTTCCCGCAGCCCAGGTCGACGATCCGCAGCGGGTCCTCGGCGGTGGGCTTGCGCAGGTGGCCCTTCGCCCGGGCCTCGGAGATCGTCTTGTCGAGGAGCCGGAGGAACTCCTCGACCTGGCGATACTTCGCCTGCCGACTCGGCTTCATCCGGCCCTGCGCGTCGGTCAGTCCGAGCGCCCGGAAGACCGGGTCGTCCTCGGGGAGCAAGCGGTCCTTGGCCCGGTCGTGGCCGCGGGTCGCCTCGACCGGCGCGGTCCGGTTCTGGCTGTGCAGGACGCCCTCGAGCTTCTTGGTGACCCGGAGCTGGTGGCTCTGGGTCGTGGTGTCGACGTGCCAGTTGCCGAAGGGGAGCTCGAGCAGGCGGTCGACCTCCTCCCGGGCGGCGTCACCGACGGCGTGGTTGGCGGTGTGCGCCTGGGTCTGGTCGTACGACGTCACCTGCAGGTGCCGCCCCGACTTCAGGTCGACGTAGCGCAGCTCGACGCGCCGCCACGGGGGCTCGCTGCCGCGCCGGCGCCCGGTGGCCACGGCCTTGACCAGGGTGTCCGGGTCGAGCAGGTGGCCGCGGACGGTGCCGAGCGCGCGCTGCAGGGACTCCGAGGTCACCTACTTCACCACCGCGGCGATCACCACGATCACCAGCAGCGCCACGAGTGCGGCCGGGATGATCAGGCGACGGTGCTGGGGCTTCACCCGTCGAGTCTAGAAGCGAGCAGCTCGGCCAGGTGCATCGCCGGGACGCCCACGAGGTCCTCGAGCTGGTGCCGGCACGAGAGACCGTCGGCGAGGACCACCGCGCCGGCGTTCGCCCGCACCGCCGGCAGGAGGTGGGTCTCGGCGACGGCGACCGACGTCTCGTAGTGGTCCGGCTCCATCCCCCAGCTGCCCGCGAGCCCGCAGCAGCCCGGCACCCGGGTCACCGTCGCGCCCGCGCCGGTCAGCAGCCGTTCGTCGGCGGCCCAGCCGAGCACCGACGACTGGTGGCAGTGCGGCTGCGCGACCACCTCGACGCCGCTCAGGTCCGGCACCGGCACGTCGAGCCGCTCGACGAGCTCGGCGAAGGTGAGCACGCCTCGGGCGACCTGCTCCGCGCGCGGGTCGTCGACCAGCTGGACCGCGTCGCTGCGCAGCGTCGCCAGGCAGGACGGCTCCAGCCCGACGACCGGCACCCCGCTCGCGACGTACGGCGCCAGCGTCCGGACCGCACCCGCCATCGTCGAACGGGCGCGCTCGAGCTGCCCCGTCGTCAGCCAGGTGAGCCCGCAGCAGGCGTCGTCGGCGATCACGCAGACGCTCAGCCCCGCCGCCTCCAGGACCCGGACCGCCGCCCGGGCGGAGCCCGGGAGGAAGTGGTCCGTGAAGGTGTCCGCCCAGATCCACACGTCCGGGACCCGGTCGGGCACGCCCGCCGAGCGACGCAGCGACCGAGGCGCGATCGCGGGCAGCGTCCGGCGTCGGTCCACGCCGGCGAGCACGCCGGCGATCCGGCCGAGCAGCGGCAGTCGCTGCGCGCGGGACAGCACCGGGGCGACCGGCGCCGCGAGCGCCACCCAGCGCGGCAGCCCGCCGAGGGTGTGGTGGGTGCGCGGCCGGCGGCGGCCGTCGTACTGCTGGTGCAGCACCTCGGCCTTGTACGTCGCCATGTCGACCCCGGTCGGGCAGTCCGACGAGCAGCCCTTGCAGGCCAGGCACAGGTCGAGCGCCTCGGACACCGCCGGGGCCGCGAGACCCTCGACCAGCGAGCCGTCGAGCGCCTCCTGGAGGACGCGCGCCCGGCCCCGGGTGGAGTCCTTCTCCTCGCGGGTGGCGAGGTAGGAGGGGCACATCACCCCGGCCGTGGTGGGCGCGACGCAGCGCCCGACGCCGGTGCAGCGGTGCACCGCGTCGCCCAGCGACCCGGCGTCCTCGGCCAGCCGCAGCAGCGGACGCACCGGCAGTCGCGGCCGCACCGCACGCAGGTCCGCGTCGAGCGGCGCGGGATCGACGAGCACGCCCGGGTTGAGCACGCCGGCCGGGTCGCAGATCGCCTTGACCGCGCCGAAGAGCCGCAGCGACTCCGCGTCGTACATCAGCGGCAGCAGCTCCGAGCGCGCGCGCCCGTCACCGTGCTCACCCGACAGCGAGCCGCCGTGGTCGCGCAGGCGGAGCGCGCTCGCGGTGAGGAAGTCGCGGAACCGGCCGGTGGCGCCTCCCGTCAGGTCGAAGTCGATGCGCACGTGCACGCAGCCGTCGCCGAAGTGGCCGTAGGGCACGCCGTCCAGCCCGTGCTCGCGCAGCAGCTCGTCGAAGTCGCGCAGCCAGGCGCCGAGCCGCGCGGGCGGGACGGCGGCGTCCTCCCAGCCGGAGTACGCCGGCCGGCTCAGGCTCCGCGCCGCCAGGCCCGCTCCGTCCTCGCGGATCCGCCACAGCGCCGCCGCCTCCGCGGCCGAGCCCACCCGCCGGTGGGCCAGCGCCCCCGAGACGGCGACCAGCGACGACACGAGCGAAGGCGCGTCGGGCCCGACGACCTCCACGAAGAGCCATCCCGAGCCACGCGGCAGCTCGGGCACGGAGCCGCCGCGGCCCCGCACCAGATCGACGATCCGCGCGTCCAGTCCTTCGCATGCGACGAGTCGAGCACCGCCCGCCGACGGTCCGGACCCGCTCTCCACAGCCGCCGCCAGCAGCGCCGGCACCGCATCGGCCGCCTCCGGCATCGACGGGTAGCCGAGCACGACGAGCTCGCGCCCCGGCTCGTCCGGCACCAGGCGCACGATCGCGCCGAGCACCACCGCCAGGGTGCCCTCGGAGCCGACCAGGAAGCGGTCGACGGACCGGCGCTCGGGCAGCAGGTGCTCGAGGGAGTAGCCGCTGACCTGACGGGAGAACCGGCCGAAGCCCGTCCGGACGTGCGCCAGGTGGCCCGCCACCAGGTCGGCCAGCGCGCCGGGCACGTCCCCGTCCGCGGCGTACGCCGCGTCCAGCGCCACCACGTTGTCGGCGGTGCGCCCGTAGCCGAGCGCCCGCGACCCGCAGGCGTTGTTCCCGATCATGCCGCCGACGGTGCACCGCGAGTGCGTCGAGGGGTCCGGACCGAAGCGCAGGCCGTGCGCGGCCGCCGCCCGCTGCAGGGTGGCGTGCACCGTGCCGGGCTCGACGACCGCGGTCCGGGACTCGGGGTCGACCGACAGCACCCGCCCGAGGTGCCGGACGGTGTCCACGACGATGCCGGTGCCGACCGCGTTGCCGGCGATCGACGTACCGGCCCCGCGCATCGTGAGCGGTACGCCGCTCACCCGCGCCAGGTCGAGGATCGCGAGCAGCTCCTCGCGCGAGCGCGGCCGGGCCACGACCTGCGGTACGACGCGGTAGAGCGAGGCGTCGGAGGAGTAGAGCGCCCGCGTCAGGACGGAGTCGTCGACGTCCGTGACCCCGCGGCGATGGAGCTCGGCGAGCAGGTCCGCCCGGTCGCTCACGGATTCACGATAGCCCGCCGGGTGGGTGCCCGTACGATGCGTCCTCGAGGGAGAGGGGGCCTTCGTGCGCCGACGCGTGCGCGCTCTGCTGGCGACCGGGGTCGTCCTGCTGCTGGGCACCGCCGCCGTGCTCTCCGTCGAGCGCTCCGGCCTGCTGGGCGACGACGCCGACCCCGCCGCCTCGCCCACCGGGGCGCCGCAGCCGCGGGTCGACGGCAACCGCCTCGTCGACGCCCGTGACGGCAGCACCTTCGTGCCCCGCGGCGTGAACTGGTCGAGCTTCGAGTACGCCTGCGCCCAGGGCTGGGGGCTCAGCTCGCTGGACACCCTCGGCCCCGAGCCGCACGAGGCGCAGGCCGTCGCCGTCGCCGCCTGGGGCGCGAACACCGTCCGCCTCCCCCTCAACCAGGACTGCTGGCTCGGGAGCCGCGGGGCGCCCGTGAGCGACCAGTACGAGGACCGGACCGCCCAGGACTACCGCGACGAGATCGCCCGGTTCGTCGCGGCCCTGAACCGCCACGGCCTCGTGGTCGTCCTCGACCTGCACAGCCGCAAGCGGGCCACGGTGCCCGAGTTCGGCAACCTGGCCATGCCCGACGCCGAGTCCCTGGACTTCTGGCGCAGCGTCGCGACGGCGTACCAGCACAACCCGTCGGTCATGTTCGACGCGTTCAACGAGCCCTACTCGCGCTACGACGCCACCGACGACCTGGTCTTCGACCTGACCTGGGAGTGCTGGCGCGACGGCGGGTGCGACGCCCCGGCCGTCGACGACCAGACCACCCCCGACCCGCAGGACACCTACCCGGTCGAGGGGATGGCCGCGGTCGTCGGTGCCATCCGCGACAGCGGCGCCGCCCAGCCGATCCTGCTCGGTGGCCTCGACTACGCCAACGACCTGAGCCAGTGGCACGCGTACGCCCCCGACGACGACCAGCTCGTCGCCGCGTTCCACGGCTACGACTTCAAGACCTGCTCGACCCGCGAGTGCTGGGACTCCGTGCTCGCGCCGCTCGCCGAGAGCGTGCCGGTGCTCACCGCCGAGCTGGGGGCCACCGACCCGCTCGACGGCTACGTCGCCGACTACCTGGACTGGGCGGACGGGCACGGCATCGGGGCGCTCTTCTGGGTCTGGGCGGCCCACGCCGACGACCCGATGTCGCTCCTCGTCGAGCAGGGCGGCACCCCCACCGAGTACGGCGCCCGCGCGCGGGCCTGGCTCTCCGGCGATCCCTTCCCGACCGGGGCGACGACGACCCCCACCCCGTGAGTGACCACATTCACAACATAAGAACGGGTTTTTGACGTGCTGTTACTGCGCTGAGGAAGTTCAGTGGGAGCCCGCCCGCGAGGATCGAGCCGTCAAGCCCCACCGGACCCGAGACGGGCCGTGGGACATCGATGGGGAGAAGAGTGATGTCGGTCCAAGCAACGTCGTCGCGTCCGGGCGGGAAGAGCGCGGGAGCCGCGGGCCTCGGTGCCCTGATGCAGCTCGGCGTGTTCCTCGTGGTCGTCGTGGCCTTCCTGGTGGCGCCGCTGCTCGCGCTCGCGATCGCCTTCCTCGTCTACACCGTCATGCGCGCCCGGGGCGAGGCCAAGCGCCGCTCCGCCGGCTCCGCCGAGGTGCCCACCACGGGCTTCGGGTCGGGTGCCCAGTGACCGCCACCATCGTCGCCGCCGCGACCCGGCTCACCGACGGCATCGACCCCGAGCTCGGCCTGCTGCTGCCCGAGGGCTTCTGCCGCACGTTCCGGGTGCTGCCGTACGCCGAGGTCGACGGCGAGCTGCTGATCGCGACCGCCGACCTCTCCGACCCGATCGTCGAGCGCGTCGTCGCGGATCGGTTCTCCCGCCCGTTCGTCCTCGTCCGGCACACCGTCAACGAGATCAACGGCGCCATCGATGCCGTCTACCCCGCCCAGGAGGAGGCTCTCGAGTCCCCCGAGGAGCGCCGGGCCCGGGTCCAGATGGCCCGGATGCTGACCCGCAGCGGCCTGGTGACCGAGGACCAGCTGCAGGCGGCCACCCTGGAGTACTCCCGCACCGGCGACCCGCTCGGCGACATCCTGGTCGCGCACGGCGCGATCTCCGAGGACGTGCTGGTCGCGGCCCTCTCGGAGCTGCACCAGCTGCAGCGGGTCGGCCTCACCGACTTCGAGCCGGACGACGAGGTCACCCGCGCGCTGCCCGAGGCGCTCGCCCAGGAGCTGCAGATCATGCCCGTCGCCCGCACGGCCGACGAGTTCCTGGTCGCGGTCGCCCGCCCGCTCGGCCACGAGGACCTGGACCGGGTCGAGACCGCCCTGGGCCGTCCGGTCCGCCAGCTGCTCGCCAACCGCATCGACCTCGACCAGCTCATCCAGCGGGTCCACTCGCACCACTATGCCGAGGTCGCGACCCGGCTGATCATGGAGAACCGGCCCGAGCAGTCCGCCCACGTGGTCGTCTCCCCGACCCAGAAGGCCTTCTTCGTCTGCGCGGTCATCCTCGCCGTACTCGTCGGCATCGTGTGGCCGATGAAGACCCTGATCGGCCTGGTCGCGCTGTGCAGCATCGCCTACCTCGCGGTGTCGGTCTACAAGTTCCGACTCACCCTGCGCGCCCTCGGCACGCACCTCGAGTACGACGTGACCGAGGAGGAGCTCGCCGAGCTCGACGAGCGGATCCTGCCGATCTACACGATCCTGGTCCCGCTCTACAAGGAGGCCGGCATCGTGCCGCGGCTGGTCCGCGACATGAACGCGCTCGACTACCCGAAGACCCGGCTGGACGTGAAGCTCCTCTGCGAGGAGGACGACGTCGAGACCATCGAGAAGATCCGCTCGATGAACCTCCCGCCGCACTTCCACCTCGTGGTCGTCCCCGACAGCCTGCCGAAGACCAAGCCCAAGGCGTGCAACTACGGCCTGCAGCTGTCCAAGGGCAAGTACTGCGTCATCTTCGACGCCGAGGACCGCCCGGACCCGAACCAGCTGAAGAAGGCGTTCGTCACCTTCACCCGGGTCGACCGCAACGTGGCCTGCGTCCAGGCCAAGCTGAACCACTTCAACCAGGACCAGAACATGCTGACGGCCTGGTTCGCCAACGAGTACTCCATGCACTTCGAGCTGATCCTGCCCGCCATGGGCGCCTCGGAGTCCCCGATCCCGCTCGGCGGCACCTCCAACCACTTCGTGAGCTCGACGCTGCGCGAGCTGGGCGGCTGGGACCCCTTCAACGTGACTGAGGACGCCGACCTCGGCATCCGGCTGCACCGCGAGGGCTACCGCACCGCGATGATCGACTCCACCACCCTGGAGGAGGCCAACTCGGTCGTCCCGAACTGGATCCGGCAGCGCAGCCGCTGGAACAAGGGCTACTTCCAGACCTGGCTCGTGCACATGCGCAACCCGCTGCAGCTGCTCTCGCAGACCGGCCTGCGCGGCTTCATGAGCTTCAACCTGACGATGGGCAGCGCCTTCGTGCTGCTGCTCAACCCGATCTTCTGGGGCCTGACCACGCTGTACTTCTTCACCCAGGCCGGCTTCATCGAGCAGCTCTTCCCGGGCATCGTCTTCTACGCCGCCAGCGCGATGCTGTTCGTCGGGAACTTCGTCTTCATCTACCTCAACGTCGCGGGCAGCCTGCAGCGCGGCGAGTTCGGGATCACCGGCACCGCCCTGCTCTCGCCCCTGTACTGGGGCCTGATGAGCCTGGCGGCCTGGAAGGGCTTCATCCAGCTCTTCACCAACCCGTTCTACTGGGAGAAGACCGAGCACGGCCTGGACGAGGAGCACTGATGAGCACGTCCGTCACCGAGCCGAGCCCGGCCGAGCCGACGCCCGCCGCGACCACCACGCTCGACAGCGCCCAGGTCGAGAAGGACCAGGTCGTCCGCCGCGCCAAGGAGAAGCTGGCCGGCACCATCCAGGCCGTCGGCCACCGCCCGCACGACATCCCCCGCCGCCGGTGGGAGAGCCTGGCGATCTTCGCGTTCTTCGCCGTCGCCTACATCTGGTTCGGCTACTGGCTGGTCGTCCAGATGCACGTCGTGAGCTTCGAGACCCTGGACCGGCTGAACCGCTCGCTCATGGTCTGGCACAACGACCCGGCGAAGCTCTCCGCCATCGGCTTCGACTTCCCGCCGCTGACCACGCTGCTGATCTCGCCGCTGACTCTGATCCCCGCGCTGGCCCGCTCGCTGGCCATCGTCCCGGTGGCCTCGGCGCTGTTCGCCGCCGCGACCATGGTGCTGCTCAACAGCATGCTGCGCCGCGCGCAGGTGCAGACCGCGCTGCGGTACGCCGTCCTGCTCGCCGTCGGCGCCAACCCGCTGGTGCTGCTGTACGGCGCGGGCGGGTCGCGGCACTTCATCTGGATCTCGCTCGTCATGGCCGCGGTCGGCGCGCTGTTCGCCTGGTACGTCACCGCCGACATCCGCTTCGTGATGATCTCCGGCCTGGCGTTCTCGATCGCGACCCTGGCCGGCTACTCCAGCCTGATCTGGTTCGCCATCGGCGCGCTGATGATCGGCTCCGTGCTGAGCCGCCTCGGCGCTCGCGGCGAGGAGATCGAGGGCACGACGGTCGGCTTCGCCGCGCCCACGGCGTACGTCATCGCGCTGTGGACGGCCTTCAACCTGATCCTGCTGTCGAACCCGTTCGCCTGGATCACCAACAGCAACGACGCGGCCGGCGCCGCCGAGCACTTCAGCCTGCTGGAGCTGGCTCAGTACACCGGACAGCTCGTCCTGTACGGCGCCCCGCTGGCCATCGTCGTCCTGCCCGCGCTGATCTTCGCGGGCTTCAAGAACAACGCGTTCGCGCTGTGGCTCGCGGTGATGCTCGGCGCCGCGATCCTCTCCCCCGCGGTCTCGGTCGCCCTCGGCCTCGCCGACGCGCCGATGATGCGCAACGCGCTGCCCATCCTGCTGTTCGCGGTGGTCGGCGCGATCTGGTTGGCCCGCTCCCTCGGCACCCAGAACGCCGCGGTCAGCGCGATCCTGGTGGCCATCCTGGTCGTGAGCATCCCCTGGACGTTCCACGCGATGAAGTCCTACCGCTACCAGAACCTCGAGTCCGCCTTCGCCGCCGCGCTGAGCACCGGCGAGAGCCAGGAGGGCGCCAAGGCGGTCGGCGGCGGCACCATCGGCGTGGTCTCCGAGCAGGCGATGGCCGACTACATCCGCGCCAACATCGACGAGGACCACTCGATCCTCACCGACAACGCGCAGACGTACGCCGTGATGCTGCTGACCGGCGACCCCGCGCTCTTCTTCGACCGGGTCGACCGCTCCGACGGTCCGTGGCAGGAGGCGGCGAAGGACCCGGCCGGCGCCGACGTGAAGTACCTGCTGCTGTCGACCGACACCTCGGACGACCTGCTCAGCCAGCTCTACACCGAGGCCGTCGACGGCACCGACCCGATGCTGCCCGAGCTGTTCTCCACCCCGCGCTACCGGCTGGTCGGGGTCCCCGCCGCCTACCAGCGCGAGGACGCCGCCGACTCCGGCGACTCCGACTCTTCCGACGATTCCACCAGCACCCCGGCCCCGCCGTCCGGCGGCAGCCTAGGAGGTCCGGTCCAGTGATCGACCACGACAAGATCGCCCCGCCCCCGTCCCTCGCCGACATCCTGTCCGGGGGTGAGACCCTCATCGGCCGCGTCGACTTCGACTCGCGCCTGGTGACCGAGCAGCCCGCCGACGGCGAGCCCGCGGAGGCCGCACCGGTCAAGCCCGCCAAGCAGGTCAAGCCGGCCAAGCAGGTCGCGCAGACCGAGCCGGTCGAGGCGGCGGAGAAGCCCGCCCCCGCCGAGCCGGTCGACGAGGCGCCCGAGGCACCCGCGGAGGACGTCGAGCACGGCACCGACGAGCTCGAGGACCACGAGGAGTTCGCCGACCTGGACGAGTTCGACGACCTCACCGATCTCGACGACCTCGACCACCTCGACGGGACCGGCGCCGAGCAGTTCGACGAGTACGCCGACGCCTACGCCGACCCGCTCGCCCGGGCCAACCGCGAGCACCGCGAGCACCACCCGCGCCGGGAGCCGACGCTGACCAAGCCGTCGATGCGGCCCGAGGAGGACGTCGCCTACCTCGGCCTGTCGCTCGAGGAGGTCGCCGAGTCCGCGCGGGTCCGGATGCGCGCGGCCGAGGTCGCCCACCTGCGCCACCTGGAGGCTATCGAGAACGAGGCCGCCCGGCGCCTGGAGCTGCTCACCGCGCAGGCCGAGCTCGACGCGGAGCTGATCCGCCTGCACGCCCGCCGCGAGGCGCACGCCATCGTCACGGCCGCGCGCACCCGCACGGGGAGCCGCACCGTCAAGACGCCCGCCGAGCGGCGCCTCGCCGACGTGGGCGGCACGTTCTCGCGGTTCGCCGAGACCCTGGAGTCCAGCATCGAGTCCTCCGTGGCTCCCGACCACCGGAGCCACCCGTGAACGCGCGCCGCAACGGGCTCGTCGTCCTCACCGCCGTGACGGCCCTGGTGCTCGCGGGGTGTGGCGGCGACGACCCGAAGCCCGCCGAGCCGGACCTGCAGATCTCCGCGGAGGGCACCGACGCCGCGGACACCCTGACCTCGGCCGAGACCCGCTTCTTCTCCGACACCTCCCCGTGGAACACCCGGGCCGACGACCTCGGCATCGACCCCGACTCCGCCGAGATGATGGACCTGGCCCAGGAGCGGGTCGGCGTCGTCGAGAACGGCGACCGGATCCGCACCGAGCCGCGCCGGATCACCGACCCGGTATACATCAACACCGAGGCCTGGACGACGCCGGTCGTCGCGGGCGGCGTACCCACCGCGGTCGTGTGCCGGCAGATCGTGTGCGGCGACGGCGAGGACAGCATGGTCCTCGACGTCCCGACCGACATCGACCCGGACCCGCGCTACGACGGCTGGTACACCATCTTCGACCCCAGCAAGTCGATCGCCTACGACCTGTGGCGCGCCCGCCGCGAGGACGACGGCAGCATCTCCTACCACTTCATGCGGATCTGGGAGCTGAAGGGCGAGGGCTTCAGCGACCCGCAGGTCGTCGGTGCCCGCGGCTCCGGCCTCCCGCTGTTCGCCGGGCTGATCCGTCCGGGCGAGCTCAACGCCGGGCGGATCGAGCACGCGCTCGCGATCAGCGTGCCCGGCCCCGCCACGAGCTCGTTCGTCCAGCCCGCGTCGTCGACCGACGGCAACGGCCGGCCCCAGTCGCTGCCCGAGGGGGCGCGGATCCGTCTCAAGGGCGACGTGACGCTCGCCGAGCCGGTCGACCCGGAGACCGGCGAGCCGATCCCGATGACCGCCCAGCAGCGCCGGTACGCCGACGCGATCGTGCTGGCCCTGCGCACCTACGGCGCGATCGTCGTCGACCGCGCCGCCGTCCCCACGCTGTACGCCCAGCGCGACGTCACCGGCGACATGCTGCGCGGCAACGAGCTGCAGGGCCTGCACCTCGACGACTTCGAGGTCGTCGAGCTCGGCATCCGCCACCAGTACCCGCCCGACGAGACGGACGCCGGCGACGGCGCCCGCACGTCCGGCACCGCCCCGACCACCGAGGGAGCCCCGTGATGCGCCGTCCCACGCGCAGCGCCGGCGTACGACGTCTCACCGCCGGTGTCGCGGTCCTGCTCGCCGCGGGCCTGCTCGCCTCGTGCAGCTCCGACGAGCCGGACAGCGTCGACCTGGTCGCCGAGGCCCAGGACGTGCAGGAGCGCAGCGAGCTCGCCGAGCAGCAGGAGATCGCCCGCCGGGCGGCGCAGCTGCCCGACCGGCGGGCCGGCACGGTCATCGTCGACGGCAACACCCAGAGCTCCCTGACCCGCGACCTCACCGACGCCTACCTGCGCGACGGCGCGTCGACGACCGTCGCCGTCGACGCCAACGGCGAGGACCGCGCGTTCCAGCGGCTGTGCGCCGGCGAGATCGACGTGGCCGACTCCGACCGCGAGATCACCCGGGCCGAGTGGGAGGCCTGCCGGGCCGTCGGTCTCGACGTGGTCCAGTTCCAGGTCGGCGCGGACGCCGTCGTCGTGGCGATCAAGTCCGAGTCCGACGTCGGCGGCGACTGCCTCGACACCCAGCAGGTCCAGGACATCTACCGGGCCGGCTCCCCCGTCACCAGCTGGGCGCAGGTCGGTCTCGACGACGTACCCCTCAGCGTCGGCGGTCCCGACCAGGACAACCAGGCCTTCGGGTTCTTCGGCCGGGTCGTGCTCGACGCGCCGCAGCCGTCGCTGGTCAACCTGCGCTCCGACTACCGCGCCTTCGACAACGACCGGGGCTCCCGGACGTTCGTCGTCGGCAGCACCCGCGACAAGCGGCTCGCCGCCGCCAACGCCGACCGGCTGCGCGTCCGCGAGGAGCTCCGCAGCGAGCTCGCCGGCAAGCGCCAGGTCGTGGACGACGCGTACGACGAGGTCCAGAAGGCCGAGGCCGAGGTGGCCAAGGGCATCCGCGACCGGCGGCCCGCCGACCAGCAGGCGGCCGACCAGGCCCGCCTGGACCAGGCGCAGGCCGACTGGCGCGCCGCCCGGGCCGAGATGCGCGAGCTCCGCACCCGCTGGGTGCGCGCCCGCGACCGTGCGGCGGCCACCACGGCGGCGCACCGGCGCAACGAGGAGGTCCGCGGCCACGTCGCGTACTTCCGGTTCAGCTACTACGAGCTCTTCGAGGACCAGCTCCGCCCGTTCGAGATCACCCTGCCCGACGGCCAGCGCAACTGCGTGTTCCCGAGCCAGCGCACCATCGTCTCGGGCGAGTACCCGCTCGCGCAGCGCCTGCTGCTCACGACGACCACCCGCTCGCTGGAGCGCGAGAGCCTGCGCGACCTGTTGGAGTTCGCCCTCGAGCACGCCGTCGAGGCGGCCGACGAGGCCCGACTGGTCCCGCTGCCCGACGCCACCGTCGCCCAGCAGCTGGCGGTCGTCCGCGGTGAGCAGGCTCCCGAGCTGGTGGTCCCGGACGTCGACCCCGCGACGGCGAAGGCCTCCGAGGACGCCGCGCCCACCGACGAGCCGGCCGAGTGATGTCCCCGTCGCGCAGTCGCCGACGGGGCGGCGTACCCCTGCTCCTCGCGCTCGCGCTGGCGACCGCGGGGCTGGGTGCCGTCGCGCCCGCTGCTCCGGCGGCCGCGGCCTCCGGCGGCGCCGCGCGCGTCGTACCGCTGGACCCGAGCCGGGCCGGCACCGTGACCCGCGCCCCGGCGACCATGCGGACGGCCGCGCGGAAGAAGTCGGACCGCCGGGTCCAGCACGTCACGGTCTCCTGGAAGGGCACCAAGAAGCGCCGGGTCTACAGCAAGTCGGCGGTGATCCCCGGGATCGGGCGACTGGCGATGACCTGCCGCCCGAACGCGACGTACATCCGGCTGCGGGTCGAGGACCGCTCGGCGGAGACGCAGCTGTGGATGGCGAAGTACGAGACCAAGAACAACCGCGCCGTGGTCGCGACCAAGACCGCGCGCGTCTACCGGTACGCCCACGCGGGCGACGACGGCACCGGCGGCAGCGGCGCCACCGCCAGCGAGGGCCTCAACCAGCGCGGCCGGATCGAGAACTTCTCCAGCGGCTACCTCGACGGCGTGATCAGCCAGCGTCCCGGCCGGAACCAGTCGGTGGCGGGCTCGGCCCCGAAGCCCGTCACCTCGGTCAAGCTGAACTGGTGGTGGACCGGCTTCCGGCACCCGATGTCGTGGCGCTCGTGCAAGATCGACGCCGTCTTCACGACCCGCTACTCGCAGCGGATGGGCGTGAACTGGCACGGCGACGCCGACGCCGCGACCACCCAGCACGCGAACTACGCCATCTCCCGGCTCGGCACCCTGCAGCTGCGCTGCGAGCCCGACGTCAACGGCATCGAGGGACGACGCACCATCGCCCTGGCCCCCGTCGTCCGCAACCGCAGCGCGCGGGTCTGGGCGGAGACCGTCACCGGCGAGGGCCGCGTGGACCAGCACGTCGACGGCGAGAGCATCGGCTACGACTCCGAGACCGGCCTCGTCGGCAGCATCGACCTCCCCCGCAACGGCATGCTCCGGCTGTTCTTCGAGGTCGGCCGGGTCAAGCGCAGCTTCATCGTCTCGTCGTACCTGGTCACCAACAACCGCGCCCACCCCGAGCTGAACGTCTGCGAGACCGCGGTCGCCGCCTACTGACCCGTCCGCCGACCCGTCACCTTCTCGGCGGAAATCGCGGTGTGTCGTTGCAGGATCGACGGGTCGGCGAGCTGCTCAGGCCCCCGAGGTACGGCGGGCTGCCGCGTCGAGCGCGGCCCGGACGACGTCGAGGACCTCGATCGAGCCGGCGCGGACGTCGGCGACCGGGACCCAGGCGGCGCGGTCGGTGGTGCCGTCGAGCTCGGTGACCCGCGGCTCGGCGCCGTCGGGGACGGTGGCGGCGAAGACCAGGTGGACGGCGTGGAAGTCCTCGTGGCGGCCGGAGGGCGCCGTACCCCCGAAGTGCACGTCGTGCACCTCCAGGACCTCGCCGACCTCGCAGTCGACGCCGCACTCCTCGCGGACCTCGCGCACGAGCGCCTCCCGGGGCGCCTCGCCGTGGTCGATACCGCCGCCGGGCAGGGTCCAGGCGCCGGCATGGAAGCCACGCTCGGAGATCCGGGTGAGCAGCACGTCGTCGCCGCGGCACACGAGTGCGTACGCCGCGACCCGCTGCATCCGGAACGGCTCGTGGCTGCCCAGCGCGGAGCGGACCAGCGCCGAGGTCGGCACGGTGCCGTCCAGCACCGCCGCGACGGGATGCCAGGCGGCGTCCATCGTCGAGCCGTCGACCTCGACCACTCGCGGCGGAGGCGCGTCGCGGGGCACCCAGCCGTCGTACACCAGCCGTACGGCGTGGGCGTCGACCCGGCGACCGTCCCGCCGGGCCGCGGGCTGGTGGAAGGAGTCGACCCGCGCCTCCTCCCCCACCCGCACGTCGAGCCCGGTCTCCTCGTACACCTCGCGCACGACCGCGTCCCGCGGGTCCTCGCCGTGCTCGACCCCGCCGCCGGGCAGCGTCCACAGCTCCTGCGCGCTCACGCGCGGGGCGAGGCGGCTGAGCAGTACCTGCTCGTCCCGCAGGACCACGGCGTACGCCGCCAGCCGGCGCTCCTGCGGAAGCTCGTCCATCAGGAGAACGGCGGCCGGGAGTCGCGGGCGATCGAGCGCCGGCCGGCCCAGCGCCACACCCGTGCGGCCCGGTCGCGATCCTCGTCGGTCACCAGGTTGCCCATCCAGCGCAGCGCCAGGGTCATCAGCCAGTCCGAGCGCATGCCCACCGGGCCGAGGGCGGGGAGCAGCCGCGGGACGGTGACCAGGCCCGCGAGGCGGCGGGCGATCGAGAACGCCTCGCCGTAGTGCTCGGTCAGCAGCGCCGGCCAGGCCCGGTCGAGGGCCGCGCCGTCGGCGATCAGCTCGGCCACCAGGCGACCGGTCTCGAGCCCGTAGTCGATGCCCTCGCCGTTGAGCGGGTTCACGCACCCGGCGGCGTCGCCGATCAGCGCCCAGTTGGCGCCCGCGACGTTCGAGACCGCGCCGCCCATCGGCAGCAGCGCCGAGGTCGGTGCCCGCAGGTCGTCACCGAGCCGGAACTCCTCCCGGCGCTGCTCGGCGTAGTGCGCCATCAGCGGGCGTACGGCGATGTCGGTCGGCCGCTTCGCGGTCGCGAGCGTGCCGACGCCGAGGTTCACCTCGCCGGTGCCCAGCGGGAAGATCCAGCCGTACCCGCTGAGGATGTCGCCGTCGGCCCCGCGCAGCTCCAGGTGCGAGCTGATCCACGGGTCGTCGCTGAGCTCGGAGGCGACGTACGAGCGCCCGGCGACGCCGTACACGGTGTCGCGGTGCCACTCGCGGCCCAGCACCTTGCCGAGCGGCGAACGGACCCCGTCGGCGACGACGAGGGTGTCGCACTCGATCTCGACGGTGCCGCTGTCGGTCCTGAACACCACTGCGGCGACCCGCTCGCCGTCCCGTCGTACGTCGACCGCCCGGGCGCCGTCGACACCGGTGGCGCCGGACTTCAGCGCGGTGGTGCGCAGGTGGTCGTCGAGCTCCGTGCGGGCGACGGCCGAGCCCCAGTCGGGCAGCGACCCTCCGGGCCAGGGCAGCAGGAGGGTCTGGCCGAAGCCGTGCGCGCGCAGGCCCTGGTTGACGGTGTGGGCGCGCAGCCAGTCCTCGAGGCCGAGGCGCTGCAGCTCGCCGATCGCGCGGGGGGTGAGTCCGTCGCCGCAGGTCTTGTCCCGCGGGAAGACCGCCGCGTCCGCGAGCACGACGTCGGCGCCGCCGCGCGCGGCCCAGGCCGCAGCAGCGGCACCGGCGGGGCCGGCGCCGACGACCAGGACGTCGGTCCTCGCGGGGATGCTCACCCGCCGATTGTCCCATCGGCCCGGCTGTTCGGGGCATCCGGCCCTCGTGGCCGGGACTCCTGCGGCAGGATGATCGATCATGCCCACCGCACTCCGATCCCTCGGCGTCGCGCGTGGGAGTGCGGTGCTCCTCGGCGTCGTCTCGACGGCGGTCGGGCTCGCGTCGGTGGTGCTCGCCCTGGTCAACGCCTCGACGGCCGATCCCCCGTTCGAGGTGCACCGCGAGTTCTTCGTCTCCGACGTCCTCCTGGCCCTCCTGTACGGCGCGTTCGGCGCCCTGGTCGTGGCTCGCGGCCACGTCGTCGGCTGGCCGTTGCTGGGGGTGGGGATCGGGTTCTCGCTCACCAGCTTCGGGATCCAGTACTCCGTCCTCGGCGTGGCCCACCCCGACCTCCCGGCGTACGCCGTGGTCTCGCAGCTGGTCGTCTCCGGATGGGTCGCCGGCACCCTGTCGGCGATCCTGGTGCTGCCGTGGCTGATCGAGCGCGCCCCGCCGACCGGCCTGCGCCTCTCCGCCGCCGTCGCCGGTGCCCTGCTGGCGCTCAGCGCCGGGGTGAGCCGCTTCCTGATCCAGATCGAGGGCGCGCCCGACCACCCGCTGGCCTCCGCGCGGGTCTCCGACCTCGCCTTCCGCTACGACGAGTGGATCGTCCCGGTGTACGTCGCCGCGGGGGTGCTGGGCGCGCTGCGCCTCGCCCTGCGCGCGCGCCGGGCCGAGCCCTCGGAGCGCCGGGCGCTGCGCTGGCTGATGGTGAGCCTGCTCGCGCTCTCGCTGTCCTACCTGGCCTTCGAGGCGGGCCTGGCCTCCGCCGGTCCGTCCGTCGCGCTCGGCGCGTTCCTGCTCTCCGCGGCGATGGTCATGCTGCCGGCCGCGGTGTTCGTGCTCGTGGTGCGGGAGCCGTCGTACCGCGTCGACCTGGCGGTCTCCCGCGCCCTCGTCGGCGCGCTGCTGACGATCGCGGTCGTGGGCGCCTACCTGGTGCTGGTCTGGTTCGGCGGGCGCTACCTGCCCTGGGGCCGCGAGTCCGCGGGCCTGGTGGCCGTGGCCGGGCTGGCGCTCGCGGTGATGCCGCTGCGGACCTGGCTGCAGCTGCGCGTCGACCGCCTGGTCTTCGGCTCCGGCGCCGACGCCGGGCGGCTGCTCGACCGGCTCGGCGCGGACATCGAGCGCGGGCACGGCGACATGTCCATCCTGGAGGGGCTCGTCGACGGGCTGCGACGCGGTCTGCGCCTCCGGGCGGTCGTGGTGGAGGACGTCGACGGCCGGCTGCGCGTCGGCGCCGGCCCGCAGCCGATGTTCGTGCCCGTCGACGTACCGCTGCGCAGCCGGGGCCGCGAGGTCGGGCGGCTGGTCCTGGAGGCGCCGCTGGGCGAGCGGCTGGACCTGCGTACCCGCGAGCTGGTCGAACGGCTGGCCGCGCTCGTCGCCGTCGCGCTCGACCTCGCGCTCGTGAACGCGGAGCTGGAGGGCGCCCGCACCCGGCTGGTCGACGTCCGGCAGGAGGAGCGCCGGCTGTTGCGCCGCGAGCTGCACGACAGCCTCGGCCCGTCGCTGGCCGGTACGTCGCTCGCGCTCGCCGCCATCAGCCGCAGCTCCGGCCTCGCGCCCGCGCACACCGACATGCTGGCCCAGCTCCAGGGTGAGCTCGCCCAGCGCTCGGAGGACGTGCGCCAGATGTCGCGGCACCTGCTGCCGCCTCCCCTGGAGGACGGCCGTCTCGGCGAGGCGCTCGGGCAGCTCGTCGAGCGCTTCGACCAGGGCAGGTTCGCGGTCGCCGTACGCGCCGAGGACGCCGACCGCATCGACAGCCGCCGCCAGATCGCGCTGTACCACGTCGCCGCCGAGGCGGTCCTGAACGCCCACCGGCACGCCGGCGCGGCGCATTGCCGGGTCACCCTCGACCGGTACGACGACGGCGTCCGCCTGGTCGTCGAGGACGACGGCACCGGCGTGCCCACCGGCGCCCGGCCGGGCATCGGCCTGCGCTCGATGCAGGAGCGCACCGCCGAGCTCGGCGGCACCTTCTCCCTGGAGCCCACCTCCCCCGGCACCCGGATCACCGTCACCCTCCCCGACTGACCGCTTGTGCCGAGTCGGGCTCTTGTGCTGAATGTGTGGGTCAGGCTCGGCCTGGGAGGGCGGGGGTGTGGCCGCTGAGGGTCAGCATGAGGAGGCTGATGAGGGCGTCGGGGTCTTTGATGCCGAAGGCGATGC